>Ga0209123_1000400_pt1 | contig 58770 bp, 46 predicted proteins | sample BarGraIncu00431A_FD_184500 | JGI IMG/M metagenome (GOLD analysis project Ga0209123, IMG submission 184500) | Arctic peat soil microbial communities from Barrow, Alaska, USA - Barrow Graham LP Incubations 004-31A (SPAdes) (version 2) | ecosystem: Environmental > Terrestrial > Soil > Wetlands >... | reverse complement strand
TAGTTGGAGAAAACCTTGAAAGCAATTAAACAAGCACTTAGAACTATTTAAACCATTACATTATATGAGTGATTATAAACTTACCCATCTCAAAGAGTTAGAATCTGAATCCATTTTCATTTTGCGTGAAGTGGCCGCACAGTTTGAACGCCCTGCGCTCCTGTTTTCAGGGGGAAAAGATTCCATCGTCATGGCTTATCTGGCTTATAAAGCCTTTTATCCTGCAGCCATTCCTTTTCCATTTGTACACATCGATACCGGTCATAATTTCGAAGAAACCATTACCTACAGGGATGAATTGGTGAAACTTCTGGGCGTACGTCTGATTGTCGGCTCGGTGCAGGAATCCATCGATGAAGGCAAGGCTACTGAAGAAAAAGGATACACAGCCAGTCGCAATAAATTACAGACCATAACCCTGCTGGACACGCTTGAAAAATTCAAGTTTGATGCTGCTCTTGGTGGTGCCAGACGGGATGAAGAAAAAGCCCGCGCCAAGGAACGGTTTTTCTCTCATCGGGATGAATTTGGTCAATGGGATCCGAAAAATCAACGTCCGGAACTTTGGAATATTTTTAACGGTAAAAAACAACTCGGCGAACATTTTCGGGTTTTCCCCATCAGCAACTGGACAGAAATGGACATCTGGCAATACATTTTGCAGGAAAACATTCCGCTCCCCTCCCTGTATTATACCCACGAAAGGGAAACCTTTGAGCGGGACGGTGTCTGGTATGCCGCTTTGCCTGCCATCCCCCGCAAACCGACTGAAAAACTGGTCGTTCAGAATGTACGTTGCCGCACCATCGGTGACATCACGTGTACAGGTCTGACGCTTTCAGAAGCCAATTCGCTCGAAGACATTATCAGTGAAATAGCTTCCTCCAGAGTCACTGAGCGCGGTAGCCGATCCGATGATAAACGTTCTGAAGCGGCCATGGAAGACCGTAAGAAAGCCGGTTATTTTTGATCGATTGCTTAAAGAACCAGCTTAAAAATAATATTAAAAATACAGATATATGTCAGCAAAAAACTCAGAATCAATCAATATTTCCAACTCTACCGGATACCTGGACATGGAACTTCTACGTTTCTCGACAGCCGGAAGTGTGGATGACGGAAAAAGTACGCTCATCGGACGACTGCTTTACGACAGCAAATCCATATTCGAAGATCAGCTTCAAGCGGTCAAGGAAGCCAGCATACGCCTTGGAGGCGGCGAAGAAGTCAATCTGGCTTTACTTACGGACGGTCTGCGAGCCGAACGCGAACAGGGCATCACCATTGACGTGGCTTACCGTTATTTTGCCACACCCAAACGCAAGTTCATCATTGCCGATACCCCGGGTCATATTGAATACACCCGCAACATGGTGACCGGCGCTTCAACAGCCGATGTGGCCATTATCCTGATAGATGCCCGTCACGGCATCATTGAACAAACAAAACGTCACTCCTACATTGCATCCTTGCTGCAAATACCCAATGTGATACTGGCTATCAATAAAATGGATCTGGTGGATTTTTCAGAAGAAATTTACGAGACCATCAAAAAGGAATTTGAAGGCATAGCCGCGATTCTTAAGTTGAAAAATTTATTTTTCATCCCGATCTCGGCAAAAGATGGCGACAATGTGGTGGATGCTTCTACCCATACACCCTGGTACAAAGGTGATACCTTACTGCACCTGCTAGAGACGCTTCCCGTGCGCATCGATGAAAGTCGTTTGCCTGCCCGTTTTCCGGTGCAATACATCATTCGCCCCCACAGTGAAAATTTTCACGATTATCGGGGTTATGCCGGTCGCATTGCAGGTGGAAGTTTCAAAGTAGGTGATGCGGTAAAAATCTATCCATCCAACACTCAATCTCACATCGTGGCTATCGATGAAGGGGATAAATCCCTGGATGAGGCTTTTGCACCGCAGTCTGTGACCCTTCGTCTGGCAGACAATGTAGATATCAGCCGGGGCGACCTGATTGCGAAAACGTCGGATATAAAACCAGTGGTGAGTACCAATATTTCACTTCTGGTTTCATGGCTCAACCATAAACCGTTGAATGTGGGCGGCAAATACATTATCCGTCACACAACGCATGAAACGATTGCCATTATCAAGGAAGTTCACTACAAGGTGAACATCAATTCGCTGGAAAATATTCTCGATGATAAAACGGTGAATATGAACGACATTGCACATATTTCCATCAAAACATTAAAGCCTCTGAAATACGATTCATACGAAGAAAACCGTACCACAGGCAGTTTGATTCTGATTGATGAAAATACCTTTGAAACCGTAGGTGCGGGTATGATTGTACACGATCTGGAAGATGAAACTTTTGCCATATGAAAGATAAAATAGAAAAACTCAATCAACAATTTGAAAGAACCTCTCCCGAAGAGGTTCTTCGCTTTTTTCTGGCCGAATACCAAGGAAAGATTGCACTTTCTTCAAGCCTTAGCATCGAAGATCAGGTACTGACCGACCTGATTGTTAAAATAGACAAGACGACTAAAATCTTTACGCTCGATACGGGCCGCCTTTTCCCGGAGACCTACAGCCTGATTGAAAAGACCAACATGCTTTACGGCATTAAACTAGACGTGTTTTTCCCGGACTATCAGGAAGTGGAAAAACTCGTGAAAAACGAAGGTATCAACTTGTTTTACAATGGAATTGAACAGCGGAAGTCCTGTTGTCGAGTACGCAAGTTGGAGCCCCTTAAAAGAGCGTTCAAGGGTCTTGACGTATGGATTTGTGGCTTAAGAAGAGAGCAGTCAATTACTCGTCAGGATGTTCAATTGGTGGAATGGGATGAAGCCAACCAGCTGATCAAACTCAATCCGTTGATCAATTTTACGGAAGAAGAAGTTTGGGCCTATATTAAGGAGTATAGTGTACCATTTAACAAATTACACAAACAAGGATTTCCAAGTATAGGTTGCCAACCTTGTACACGAGCTGTCCTGCCAGGCGAGGACATCCGTTCCGGCCGTTGGTGGTGGGAAGATCCTGAACATAAGGAATGTGGTCTTCACAGAAGATAAAAAAGGTATTTTCATACCACAAACATGGTATGAAAATACCACACACTGGTTATTCTTAACAACTTTTAAATATCGATTTTTGTAGTGTTAAACAAATTAAAAAAATGATGAAAACAATGGAAATCAAAAAGCACATGAAATTAGTCATGTGCAGCTTCGGCGAAATGAATCGATGTTGTACGTACACATCAACAGTTTTTAATTTAAAAATAGTCCACAGTGAGTGATGAAACCTTTTTAAAACAGCAGGTTTCATCCATTTCAAAAATTAATATTCGAAAGGATGAAAACAAATCACATTTCTCAAAAAATTCTCTTCGCCCTCCTTTTCTCTACGACAGGGCTTTTCGCTCAGACCGCTAACAATCCCGTATTCATCAGTGCTCCTAAATTTGCTCAACCCTTGATTGAAAAATGGATCACCGAATATTCTAAAGTCAATCCGGGAATCAACCTTCAACTTGCCTCAAAAAATTCGAAATCATCTTCCATACAACTGAATCTGGTTGTTGAATCTACTTTATCCGACGTGCAGGACAATCGCTTTATTTATGCAGGCCGTTATGCTTTGATACCTGTATCCAGCAACAAGAACCCACTTCTAAGCACAATCGGAAGAAAAGGTCTGGATAAAAAAGACCTGGATAAATTGTTTTTTGAGCCACAGGATGAAGATATTGATCCGGAAGAAAAGGCCAGTAAATTTATTGCAACCGTTTATTCTGCCGAAAACATCAACAAACAATCGGTTGCTTTGGCCAAACATTTCGGACATTTATCCTCTGAACTAAAAGGTAAAAAGGTGCTTGGTGATGAGATCTATCTTTTGACCGCCCTGAAAAAAGATTCTACCGGAATCTCCTACAACAACCTCAACTACTTGTTTGATACCAACTCCAGAAAAATAAAATCGGATATTGCCTTGCTGCCTTTAGAACTTAAAAAAGAAGACAGAAGCCTGCTTACAGGTAATATTGATGATGCCCTGGCTGTATTGGAAAACACTCCGATCGAAACAATTCCTGTTGGAAAAATCGGTTTCGAATACGCTCAGCAAAATAGCCCCAAAGAAATCACCGATTTTCTGAAATGGGTTTTGGCCGACGGTCAGAAGTTCAATCATGAACTCGGTTTTCTAAACCTTCAGAGCCAGGACATTCTGTCCGCTCAGAGAAATGTCCAAAATGAAAAACTCTTAACACTCAAATAAATAATTCGAATTATTCACAAAAAAAAGCGAGCGCTCCCCTCCTCCGTCGACAAACTGATTCAGGGAGCGCCCGCTACAATTAAAAAATTGTATGGCAAAAATAGCATTTTTTGATGGGAATCACAAAAGATTCCTCAGTAAATCTGTATGTAAATCAGGCATATCTGTTCTGCTACTATTACTATCGACTTTTTCCGCTTATGCGCAACAAACCATTTTAAGCGGAAAGATACTGGATGAACGGACCAAAGCTGTCGTTCTGGGTGCCAATATCCGAATAAAAGGTGAAACCGGAGGTTCTTCCACGGATGAAAATGGAAATTTCAGTGTAAAGGTAAAATCACTTCCTATTACCCTACTCATCACCAGTATTGATTATAAGAATCAGGAACTGGATGTGTATGAGGCTGTACCAACAATTATTTATCTGACTGAGGATATTAACAGGCTGAATGCGGTGGTGGTTGTGGGATACGGGACACAAAAACGAAGTCAGCTGACAGGATCAATTACATCTGTATCAACAGATCTGATCAAACAAACACCTATTACTTCAGTTGAAAGCTCACTCCAGGGTAAAGCTGCCGGGGTACAGTTAACGCAGACTTCAGGCCAACCGGGCGCAGCTATCAGTATTCGCATTCGAGGTGGTAACTCAATTACCGGCGGTAATGAACCATTGTACGTTATTGATGGATTTCCTGTATACAACGATAATAGTAGCACAGATGCAGGTGTTGTCAGTGGTTCTAGCATTAATGCTTTGGCTAGTTTGAACCCTAGCGATATTGAATCAATTGATATTTTGAAAGATGCTTCAGCAACAGCTATTTATGGATCTCGTGGAGCAAATGGTGTTGTAATCATTACTACTAAAAAAGGTAAAGCCGGAAAAGTTCAGATATCATATGATGTCTATACAGGTTTTCAACAACTTGGAAAGAAAATATCATTACTCAACGCTCGACAATTCGGTGAATTGAGAAATGACGCTATCCAGACTTCTAACGATGTTGTTACACAAACCGGCTCAGGAACAATCAGACCGTTAGCTTACACAACAACTCAATTAGACAGTTTGTCAAATTCTAACAACGATTGGCAGTCTGCGGCATTCAGAATTGCACCTATTCAAAACCATCAACTCTCAATCTCGGGAGGAGATGATAAAACCTTATTTGCAATTTCAGGAAATTATCTAAAGCAAGACGGTATTTTGTTGAATTCTGACTTCACCAGATTCTCAGGTCGTTTCAACCTTGAACGAAAAGTAACTGATAAATTTAAAGTAGGGGAAAATTTTACAATCGCAAAAACCTCAGCCAATGAGGCTCCTGCCGGTATTGTGAATACTATTCTGGCAACCCGACCGGATTTCCCTATTTATAATGCCGATGGTAGCTATACTTACAAACAACCTGGAGAAGCTGCGCTGGGAAACCCTATTGCTACCCTTACAGAACAAACTAACTTAACCAGTACATTCAGGGTATTTGGAAATACTTTTGCCGAATATAAAATTCTTAAAGAATTGACTGCAAAAGTAAGTTTTGGTATTGATCAATCGTACAACGAACAGTACAGATATGTTCCATCAACCCTTTACGAAGGAAATGGTTATGGTTATGCCTATCGTGGAGAGAAGTCAACAGGTACCTGGCTAAATGAAAATACGTTGAACTACAGTAAAATATTTAAGGAAAAACATTCACTGGATTTGTTAGCAGGTTTTACACAACAGCAAACTAATACAAACGGATTTACAGCAACTGCATCAAATTTTGCTAATGAACTGCTGACTTATCATGATTTGTACAGCGGACAAACATTAGTTGCTTCCACTTCTTACGATTCACAATCAACCCTATTATCATACTTAGGTCGTGCAACTTACTCTTATGACGACAGATATTCAGTATCTGTATCGGCTCGCCGGGATGGATCTTCAAGATTTGGTATAAATAATAAGTGGGGATTCTTTCCATCGGCTGCATTTGCATGGAATGCTAAAAATGAAAGTTTCCTTAGAAATGTAAGAGAAATAAGCGCACTTAAAACACGTATTAGCTATGGACTAACCGGTAATCAAGAAATCGGGTTGTATAAGTCATTGGCAACGATGTCTTCATCATATAGTTATATTTTCGGAAACACTCTGGTTTCCGGATATGCTCCTACAAATATTGCAAATGCAAACCTGAGCTGGGAAAAAACAGCTCAATCAGACTTTGGTCTTGACCTCGGGTTATTCAATGACAGAATCAATTTTATTTTTGATGCTTATTATAAGAAAACAAGTGACTTGCTGACTCAGGTTCAAACTCCAGCTACAACCGGAGTGACATCAGCATTGAAAAATGTAGGTGTGGTTGAAAACAAAGGGATTGAGCTTACGCTTAATACAGAAAACATTAAAACAAAGTCATTTTCATGGAGCTCAAGTATCGTGTTTGCCCTTAACCGAAACAAAATTTTAAGTTTGGGTGATGGAGTAAATTATATCAATAATTATTCTACCGATGGAACCTTTATTTCGAAAGTAGGATATCCGGTAGGTTCATATTATGTACTATTGACTGATGGAGTGTATCAGTCAACTGACGACATAGCAAATCTGCCTAAATATAAATCGCCTACATTACCCGGATATCAGAAATACAAAGATATTAACCATGATGGAACTATTGGTATTGCTAATGACCGTGTGATTGTGGGAAGTGCACAACCTAAATTTACATATGGTTTCACTAATACGATTTCATACAACATTTTCGATTTATCATTCCTGTTTCAGGGAGTATACGGAAACAAACTGTATAACTATACTAAAAATTATTTAGATCTGGGTACCGGTTATACCAATGCAACTACAAGCTTGTTGGATCGTTGGACTTCGACTAATACAAATACTACTCAACAACGTGCTATTCAGGATCCGGCACCTCTTGCATCTGATAAATATATTGAAGATGGATCATATCTGAGATTAAAGAATCTGACATTTGCAGTAAATGTACCAAAGAAAATTCTGAAACTGGTTAAAATAAGTGCACTGAAACTCTATGTGAGCGGACAAAACCTACTTACGTGGACAAACTATACAGGATACGATCCTGAAGCCAACAGAAACGAACAAAGTTCAACTCTTGGTGGATATGATAATGGTGTCTATCCAATCAGTAAAGTTTATACTGCAGGCGCTTCTATCACATTTTAATAACTAATATTTAAAGAAAATAATTATGAAATTAGTCGGAAATTATAAATTAAAAATACATCATATTCTTGCTGGATTGCTTTTGCCAACAGCATTTGGATCCTGTGTAAGTCTAATCGAGGATCCACAATCTTTAATAACAGAAGATCAGTTCTATCAAACAGTTTCGGACGCAAGTGCAGCAGTAAACTCGATTTACTATTCACTCAATTATTCAAGTGCACAAACCCCATATAATATTTTATTTGTGACTGGTATGGATTTTATGAGTGATGATGTCAAGATGTCGTTGGGAGCAACAAACCCGGATGTAAAAATCCAGTCTACACTGGATCATACGCCCGCAGCTTTGCGTGTAAAAGAAATATGGCAACAACATTTCGTGGCAATTAACAGAGCGAATATTGCAATTGACAAGATTCCATTAATATCCTATAAAACGTCAGCTGACTCGGCTACATTAAAACGTCTTGTTTTGGAAGCAAAATTTTTACGTGGCTTGTATTACTACAATTTAGTACGTTTATTTGGTGGAGTACCGATTATTTTGCACGAATCTACATCCGTTGAAAATTCTGATATTCAGATTGCCCGATCAAGTGCCGATGAAGTTTATGCACAAATAATCAATGATTTTACCGATGCTCAGGCTTTAACCTGGTACTATTTACCCAGCGATGCAAATGCAGGCCGGGCAACCGGAGGTGCGGCAACTGGTTTTCTGGCACATCTGTATCTGACAAGAGCCAATACAAACGAAGATAACCGTGCAGCTAATGTATCAACTATTGCTAACCGAAATATTTATCTACAGTTGGCAATAGATAAATCAAATGAAATAATCAATAAATCAAACAGGTATTATGATTTGTTTACGGATTATGCTGATGTATTTAAAAAAGCATCTAAAAACGGTAAAGAACATTTATTTTCTGCTCAGTTTAAATCAAACTCAAGCGGCCATGGGAATGGATATGCACCACGTAATGCAGCATTAGGTATAAAAAATGCAGCTGGTACAACTTTGGTAAACGGAAACCTTGGAGATGCTCCCACAACAGATTTGCTGAAAAAGTTCAATGCTCACGGACCCGATAAAAGGCGTGCATTTACACTTGTTTCAGGTTATACTATTGGTGGTGTGTATTATGATATTGATGCAACTCAAAATGATGGCTTTGAACAAGTAGTTAATAAATATTATGATACAGATGTTCTCACTAAACTTGGTGAGTCTGGTATAAATGTACCAATCCTGAAATATTCAGATATATTGTATATCAATGCTGAAGCTAACAACGAATTGCATGGTCCGAATGATGAAGCATATACAAATTATGATAAGCTAAGAAACAGAGCCGGATTAAAACAATTAGGCGCAGATTTAAACAAACAATTTACTCAGGCTCAATTCCGTGATTCACTTTATCTGGATTTAAGATTGGAAAACACCCACGAATATAGACGTTGGTTTGACCTGATTCGCGAAATTGATGCCAATGGGGATCATATTCTGGTAAAAACCCTTCAGGCTATCGGCAAGCCGGCAGCTGCAAACAAACATTATCTATATCCTATACCACAGACAGAAATTGACGTAAATCACCTGTTGGTTCAAAATCCGGGGTGGTAATCTTAATGTTATAAATTCATTAATCAGAAAAAATATCTTATGAACAATACTAATTTTCATTCAAAAAAAGCAAAAATGAGTGTCATACAGAAACTCACAAAAAAAGCTGGAATTTTAGCTATAATACTTCCGGTTGTTGCTATAGTTCTTTTCAATTTGACTTCGTGTAAAGAAGATGATAGTGTTAATCCTCAGGTTGCTTACAAGTTAGTAAATAATGCCGACAGTGTTTTCGTTAACAAATATGCTGTATTTGATTTTACAGGAAGTGAAGCAGATAATATTACCATTTTTACCGGAGATGCCGGTCACGATTTTACATTATATCCAACCGGCAAAGGCGTGGTTATTCCAACTCCATATGGCAAATATTATTACAAATACACAAAAGTAGGTACGTATACAGTAACAGTATATGCCGAATTCCAAAACAATGATGGTACAGACTTTAAAGTAGTTACCCAGACTTATCCGATTACTGTGAAAGCAGCACAATAATAAAGAAATCAATTATGGAAAAACTTAGAAAAACATATCGGAGAACAGAACTCGTTTCGATGACGATAGTAGCTGGATTGAGCCAGACTTACGCTCAGCAAGAATCTGTTCAACCTTTTAAAGGAGTAATCGGTAAAACGCTTAAGGAGTCAACACAAAGTTGGCCGGAACGCTCAAAAGCAAAAGCCGGCTCACCTAACGTGGTTTACATCGTTATTGATGATGTGGGTTATGGAGCATCAAGTGCATTTGGTGGTTTGATTCCCACTCCAACACTTGATAATCTGGCTAACAATGGTTTACGTTATATAAATTTTCATACAACTGCCATCAGTTCACCAACCCGTTCAGCATTACTTTCCGGACGCAATCATCACTCAGTTCATGCCGGTGAAAATCAAGGAGCCGGTACTCCTGGTTACGATCGTAGCTATCCACTGGAAAAAGCATTTGCCAGCGAAATTCTTCGCGAAAATGGTTACAATACCTATGCGGTGGGCAAATGGCATTTAACTCCTCAGGGCGATCAGACTCAGGCGGGTCCTTTTAATCGTTGGCCTGTAGGACGCGGTTTCGATCATTTCTTTGGTTTTTTTGCTGCCTCTACAGACCAGTGGCATCCACTATTGGTGGAAGATAACTATAAGGTAGAAAAAAAAGATGATAATGATCAGGAATTATTAACTACGCTCATTACCGACAAAGCTATTAGTTATGTAGCTGAGCAGAAATCGATTGCACCAGAGAAACCATTCTTCCTGTATTATGCACCTGGGGCTACTCATGCACCTCACCAAACTACCAAGGAATGGATTGCAAAATTCAAAGGACAATTTGACGAAGGTTGGGATGTCTATCGCGAAAAAGTATTGACTCGTCAGAAGCAACTTGGAGTTGTACCTCAATATGTTCAACTTCAAGAAACTACCTATGGAGTAAAGAAATGGGCTGATTTAACGGCTGATGAAAAGAAAGTGAACATTCGTTTCTTTGAAACATACGCCGCATTCCTTGCTCAAACAGATTATGAAATCGGGCGTTTTGTGAATTACCTGAAAGAAATTGGACAATTCGACAATACGTTGATTTTTGTATCTATCGGCGATAACGGTGCCAGCAAAGAGGGAAATGCAGCTGGAACATCGGGAATTGCAGTTGATCCGACATTATCGGATGCCGATAAATTGAAAGAAAATATCAAGAATCTGGATTTTTTCGGGACTGATAAATCAAGTGAAAATTATCCACAAGGTTGGGCACAAGCTGCCAACACACCATTCCGTTATTTAAAACAAGATGCAAACGCAGAAGGTGGTACACATAATCCGCTTATTGTTTCGTGGCCAATTGGGATTAAAGATAAAGGGGGTATTCGCAATCAGTTCACACACGTGATTGATATTTTGCCAACTACTCTACAATTAATCGGCGCAAAATCGCCAGACTATATCAAAGGCTATCGTCAGGAACCGCTTGAGGGAACCAGTTTTGCATATACCCTCGATAATCCAACGTTTCCCAGCAACCACTCTGTACAGTATTTTGAAATAAAAGGTTCGCGTGCTATCTACAAAGATGGTTGGAAAGCAGGAGCTTATCACGTAGCCGGCACCGATTTTAACAAGGATAAATGGGAACTTTATAATCTGAACGAAGACTTTAACGAAAGCAAGAACCTTGCTGATAAAAACCCGGATAAACTGAAAGAATTGCTTGATGTATGGGAAGTTGAAGCTACAAAATACAATGTGTATCCACTAAAAGATGGCACCGAAACACCACGTTCGTCAGAACGTAACCCAAATTTACCTCAACATAAACATTTTGTGTACTTTGGAGGTATTTCACAAATTGTAACAGATGGTCCAAGTTTATCAAACAATTCATACACAGTGGCTGCCAATGTTGAAATTCCGGCAACAGGTGCAGAAGGTGTATTATTTTCAAACGGTGGACATTTTGGTGGAATAAGCTTGTTTGTTCAAAACAAAAAGTTGCAAGTAGTTTACAATCTGGGATATAAACAGTATAGCATTGTATCCAACCATGCATTACCTACAGGTGCAGCGGAATTGAAAATAACCTTCGATTTTGAAAGTGCTGAAAAAGGTGGTGTATTGTCACTCTATTCCAACGGTGAAAAAGTAGGCTCAACTAAAATCGATAAATTGGGTGGTGGTCGCACTTCTGAAGGATTCTCGGTGGGACGCGATATTCTTACTCCGGTAAGTAGCTCATATAAAACACCTTTTACGTTTACAGGTACAATCAAAAATATAACTGTTGATATTAAATAATTTGCGATTTATTAATTTATAATCATAGAAATTATGAACAAGATATTTTCCAACAAAAATAAAAACCTGCTTGCCTCAGCTTTGTTGCTTAGTAGCGCAGGAGTGCAACAAGCTGCTGCACAATATGATCCAACACAGCCTAGTCAGGCTGTGATAGGTAAAACGTTGAAAGACACCAAACAATGGTGGCAAGAACGCAAACAAGCCAAAGCTGGTGCCCCCAATGTGGTTTGGATATTAATTGACGATGCCGGATATGGCTCAACAAGTGCATTCGGTGGACTTGTGCCAACACCTAATTTAGAGTATTTGGCCAATAACGGTTTGCGCTATACCAATTTTCATACTACGGCTATTAGTTCACCAACCCGTGCTGCATTGCTTACAGGTCGTAATTCGCATTCAGTTCACTTCGGTTTGTTTGCAACTTCTGCAAATAGTGGATTTCCGGGGTATGATGGTCGTTTACCTTTCGAAAAGGCAACCGTTGCCGAGATTCTTCGTGAAAATGGTTATAGTACTTTCGCGGTTGGTAAATACCACTTGGTTCCGTCGGGCGAAGAAAATGCAGCAGGTCCGTTCAATCGTTGGCCTACTGGAAAAGGTTTCGACCATTACTTTGGTTTCCTTGGTGGAGCTACCGATCAATACCATCCTCAATTATGGGAAGATACCCGCAAGTTTGAAAAAGATGATAATGATCCACGTGTTTTCAATACCTTAATTGCGGATAAAGCCATTAATTTCATTGCAGAGGAAAAATCAGTAAACCCAGACAAACCATTCTTCCTTTACTATGCACCAGGAGCTACTCATGCACCTCACCACGTGACCAAAGAATGGGTGGATAAATTCAAAGGAAAATTTGATGAAGGCTGGGATGTGTATCGCGAAAAAGTACTGGCTCGCCAAAAAGAATTGGGTACCGTTCCACAATATGTACAATTGCCACCAAGCAATCCGGGCGTAAAAAAATGGGCGGATCTAAAACCCGACGAGAAAAAAGTGTATGCCCGTTTCTTTGAAGTATATGCCGCCTTTTTTGCCCAAACCGATTATGAAATTGGTCGTGTAGTCAATTTTTTGAGAGAATCAGGCCAATTAGACAACACCCTTATTTTTGTTTCGGTAGGCGACAATGGAGCAAGTAAAGAAGGAACGTTTGTAGGTACAGCCGGTGGTGCTGCCACAAGCTCTAATCTGAATATTACCGAAGATGAACGGTTAGATTTAAATATCAAGAATATCGACTTGATTGGTACCGAATTTTCAAGTCCAAATTATCCGTTAGGTTGGGCACAAGCTGCCAATACACCATTCAAATACTGGAAGCAAGATGCTAACAGCGAGGGTGGTACCCATAATCCATTGATTGTTTTCTGGCCTAAAGGAATTAAAGATAAAGGTGGAATTAGGAATCAATACGGCCATGTGATCGACTTATTGCCAACAACCATAGATTTGACCGGTTCTACCGTACCTACCATTATCAACGGTTATCGTCAGGAGCCTATCGAAGGAACCAGTTTGGCCTATAGTATTGACAATGGAAAAGCTCCAAGTCGACATAGCATTCAACATTACGAAATTATGGGTTCGCGTTCACTTTATAAAGATGGTTGGAAAGCAGCTACTTTGCACGTGAAAGGACAGGATTTTGAAAAGGATGTATGGGAACTTTATAACATCAACGAAGACTTTAATGAACGCAATAATTTAGCGGATGAAAATCCCGAAAAACTGAAAGAACTGAAAGATCTTTTTGAAGCTCAAGCTTGGAAATATAACATTTACCCATTGAAAGACGGTACGGAGAAACCATCTGCTACTCCAAACCCATTCGATGGAAGAGATCAGATTGTTTTATTCCCAGGAATCTCGCAAATAACCGATGTGCCACGTATTTCGGGTCGTTCATTCAGCATTACTGCCGATGCGCTAGTTCCAGCCAAAGGTGCTGAAGGCGTTTTGATTTCGCAAGGTGGTCGTTATGGTGGTTATACCTTGTTTATTCAAAACAATAAACTACAGTTTGTATTGAACTTGGGCGATAAAAAAATTGAGCTAAATTCTGAAAAGCAAACTGTACCGACAGGTAGTGTGAAATTAAGATTTGATTTTGCATTTGACGGTGCACCACAGTCTGGAGGAAAAGGGTCGTTATTTATCAATGACACCAAAGTGAGCGAAACCGCTATTCCAACTTCAACTTTCCGTGGATCGGAAGGTATCTCTGTTGGGAAAGATATTCAAACAGCTGTAAGTGACAAATACAAAGTTCCTTATGCTTTCACCGGTAAGATTAATAAAATAATTATTGATTTAAAATAATCACACAGGATTTTATCCGGAAAGAATCATTTTGGTTCTTTCCGGATCTATTCTTAAAATGAAATATAATGACATCAAGAAAAAACATTAGTTTTCTCACTTCGGCTTTATTGCTCACCGGTGGTGGTGCATCGGCTCAGTACAGCCCAACACCCAAATTTGAAGGAAAAATAGGTAAAACGCTGGAAGAAACAGAAGAGTGGCTTCCTCAGATAAATCCAAAAGCGAAAGCAGGTGCTCCAAACGTAGTTTGGATACTAATTGACGACATTGGTTACGGTGCAACAACGGGATTTGGTGGTTTGATAGAAACACCTCATATTGACAGCCTTGCCAATCAAGGTTTAAGGTATACAAATTTCCATACATGTGCTTTTAGCGCTCCCACTCGTGCAGCCTTGCTTACGGGACGCAATCAACATTCTGTCCACTTTGGTTTTTTTGCATCCACTTCTTACAACACCCCCGGCTATGATGGCTATTTGCCTTTCGAAAAAGCTACTGTTGCTGAAATACTCAGGGAGAACGGCTATAGTACGTTCGCTCTTGGAAAATATCATTTGACTCATCCTTCAGATGTTTCGGGTTCAGGTCCGTTCAACAGATGGCCTACGGGAAGAGGTTTCGATCATTATTTCGGATATAAACCAAGTGTAGCTTCAGATGATCAATGGCATCCTACATTGTTTAGAGATACTCAAAAAGAACCGGATGACGCTCAGGGGAGGCAGGTGAATGAACTTCTGGCCAACGAAGCTATTAAGTTTATATCCGGTCAGAAAGAATCTGATCCGGAAAAACCGTTCTTCCTGTATTTTGCTTCAGGAGCAGGTCATGCGCCCCATCAGGTATCTCAGGAATGGAGAGATAAATACAAAGGAAAATTTGACAAGGGTTGGGATTGGTATCGCAAAGAAGTATTTGAACGACAGAAAAAATTAGGAGTTATACCAGCCAATACCAAATTTGCTCCCGCCAATACAGATTTAAAGAGTTGGGATAGTTTAAGCGATGGCGAAAAGAAATTATTTGCCCGTTACATGGAGAATTATGCCGGTTTTATTTCGGAAACAGATCATGAAATTGGTCGGATTGTAAACTATTTGAAACAAATAGGGCAACTGGACAATACCTTGATAGCAGTAATGGTTGGCGATAATGGAGCCGAAGGTGCCGGTGGACCAAATGGCCGTTTTCTTAACCGTGTGGAAGGAGAAACACCTGATCAAACATTACAAAGAGAAATTGCCAATATCGATAAACTAGGCACAGATCAATCAAAACCTTTGTACCCAAGCGGATGGGCAGCAGCCACCAATACTCCGTTCCGTTATTACAAAGGCAATCCGTGTTACGAAGGAGGAACCCATGATCCGTTGATTTTATTTTATCCAAAGAAAATAACCGACAAAGGAGGTTTTCGTAATCAATATTCTTATATCAACGACATTCTGCCTACCACTATAGAGTTAGTTGGAGCCCAAATTCCGGACGTTATAAACGGGTATAAACAGGAACCGGTAGAAGGTGTAAGTTTAGTCTATTCAATTGATAAAGAAAATAAAAATGCTCCGGAACAGCATACGATACAGTATCATGAAATGACTGGGTCCTATGCTATTTACAAAGATGGTTGGAAACTTTCATTTGCCAACGGTATTGCTAAGAGATCAGAGGATATTAACAAAAAGTACCTTTATAATACAAAAGAAGATTATAACGAAGTAAACGATTTGTCAGCAAAATATCCTGAAAAAGTAAAAGAATTGACTGATTTCTTTGATAAAGAAGCCTTGAAATATAATGTATATCCTCTCAAGAATAAATGGGAAGTGAAAAATAAAGGTAAAATTATCAATAGAATACAGAAACCCGAAGTAACAAATAGTAAATAAATGCTATTGAACAACAAACATATATAATCCAGATTACTAATTGGTTACAACACTTACACTATATGAATAAAATTAATATTAAGAAAATAGGACTTATATCTTCTGCAATTGCTTGCGGTGGAGGTATCGCAAATGCGCAATACAGTCCAACGCCTACATTTGAAGGTAAAATAGGCAAAACACTTGCCGACACCAAAGAATCTCGTCCAAAAACGCAGCCCACTGCACCTAAAGGAGCACCCAATGTGGTTTGGATTTTAATTGACGACATTGGTTATGGTGCCACTTCAGCTTTTGGAGGATTAATTGAAACACCGAATATCGATCGATTGGCTAACAATGGGTTGCGCTATACCAATTTCCATACTTGCGCATTCAGTGCCCCTACCCGTGCATCTTTGCTTACGGGACGCAACCCTCACTCTGTTCACTTTGGGTATTTTGCACATACATCATACGATACTCCTGGATACGATGGTTATCTGCCTTTTGAAAAAGCCACTGCGGCCGAAATTCTTCGCGAAAACGGTTACAGTACTTTTGCCGTAGGTAAATATCACTTAACGCATCCATCCGATGCTACTCAAGCCGGCCCATTCAACCGTTGGCCTACCGGACGTGGATTCGACCACTATTTCGGTTATCCACCTGAATCGGGCGCAAACGATCAATGGCATCCAACTTTGTACCGCGATACTCAACGTGAGCCGGAAGATCAGCAAGGTCGTCACGTAAATGAATTATTTGCCAATGAGGCAATTAAATTTATTTCAGACCAGAAAGCAGCGGCTCCTGAAAAACCTTTTTTCCTTTATTTTGCTTCTGGAGCTGCTCACGCACCTCACCAGGTTGGTAAAGAATGGATTGAAAAATACAAAGGTAAATTCGATAAAGGTTGGGATTGGTATCGTGAACAAGTGTTGGCTAACCAAAAGAAACTGGGTGTTGTACCTGCTAATACAGAATTGCAACCACAAAATACAGGTGTAAAACCTTGGGACAAACTATCTGCCGACGAGAAAAAAGTTTACCTGAAACACATTGAAGTATATGCAGGTTTTGTATCACAAACCGACCAACAAATTGGTAGAATTGTAGATTATCTAGAACAAACAGGTCAACTTGACAATACTATTATTGCTGTTCTGATTGGTGACAATGGTGCCGAAGGTGGTGCGCGCGAATTTGGTAAATTTATCACGACAAATCCCGATGATAGTCGTGAACAGGTGCTTGCTACCGAGCTAAAAAACCTCGATAAATTAGGAACAGAGTATTCGTCTGCACTTTATCCCGATGGTTGGGCCGCAGCTACTAACACGCCGTTCCGCTATTATAAAAGCTATGCCAACTTTGAAGGAGGAACACACGATCCATTGATTCTTTTTTACCCTAATAAAATCAAAGATAAAGGAGGAATTCGTACGCAGTATTCATACGTGAACGATATTTTGCCTACAACCATTGAGTTAACTGGTGCAAAAGTTCCTACAGTGATTAATGGATATGCTCAGGAACCCATTGAAGGAACCAGTTTGGCATACACAGTGGAACCTGAAAGTAAAAATACTCCTTCGCGCCACACGGTTCAATATCACGAAATGAACGGTTCGCGCGCCATTTACAAAGATGGGTGGAAAGCTTCATTCCCCCACGACAGAACCAAACGTATTCCCGCAAGTGATGAACGTTGGTATTTATACAATACAAATGAAGACTTCAATGAAGCGAACGATTTGGCTGCCAAATATCCCGAGAAAGTAAAGGAATTAGCCGATTTATTCGATGCCGAAGCTTGGAAATACAATGTGTATCCACTAAAAGATGACTGGGTTATCCGAAATGCAAACGTTTTTGGTGATAACAAAAAGGTAATTCTTCATACTGGAAATTATTTTACTCGTCAAAACGTTTTCCAGTTCTATAAAGATTCATACAGCATTACAGCTAATGCAGAAATATCGCAAACAGGTGTGCAAGGTGTATTGCTTTCTTATGGAAATGAACTTGGTGGAATCAGTTTGTACGTGAAGGACAAAAAACTGGTATTTGCCTATAATGCTGATGGTAAATTGGTTGAGCTTAAATCAAATTCAATAATACCTACCGGAAAAGTTGAGCTAAAAGCTCAGGTAATCTATAGTGCCGAAGGTAAAAACAAAGCAGTTACTCTATACATTAACGGAGAACAGGTAGCTTCAAAAGATCTTGGCAAAATCAGTAACGTAAGTAGTGGATATGAGGGTCTTGAGGTTGGAAAAGACATTGGAACAACAGTTACAACGTCTTATAAAGCTCCTTATGCATTTACCGGCAAATTAAATAATGTTGTTTTTGATTTTTAAATCTGATTTTCTAATAAAAATTTCAAAAAAAGTCCCGTATACAACTTAAAATGAAAAAGATTATATCAACAAAAAATACCACCTTGCTCACATCAGCATTGTTGTTAGGAGCAGGTGGTGTGCAGCAAGCAAGTGCTCAGCACGAACCATTACAGAAAAACCAGGGTGTAATTGGTCGTACATTAGCCGAATCCACTCAATGGTGGCCGGAAAAAGTAAAAGCTCAAAAAGGCGCACCTAATGTAATTTGGATTTTACTCGACGATGTCGGTTTTGGAGCCTCATCAGCTTTTGGTGGATTAGTAGAAACACCCAATTTTGAGGCTTTGGCTAACGATGGATTGCGGTTTACCAACTTTCACACCACCGGTATTTCAAGCCCTACGCGTGCAGCCTTGCTTACAGGACGTAATCATCACAAAGTCGCCATGGGACACCACGCCGAATTACAAATTGGCGCACCGGGTTACACTGGCGAAATTCCATTTGAAGCAGGCACCGTAGCCGAAATCTTCCGCGAAAACGGTTATAATACCTTTGCTTTAGGGAAATGGCACGGTATCCAGCCGCAGCAACAAAATCTTACAGGCCCATTTAACCGCTGGCCGACAGGTCGTGGGTTCGAACATTTTTATGGATTTTACGGCGGCTCTACTGATCAGTGGCATCCACAGTTGATTGACGGAATTGATGAAGTGAACATTGAACCAAACACCAAACATCTAAATGAGTTATTAGCCGATAAAGCCATTTCATATATTGCCAATCAGAAATCAACCGATACCGAAAAACCATTCTTTGTGTACTATGCAACCGGTGCTACTCACGCCCCGCATCACGTTGGCAAAGAGTGGAGCGATAAATACAAAGGTAAGTTTGACAAAGGCTGGGATGCATATCGTCAGGAAGTTTTCAACCGTCAGACGGCTCGCGGATTCTTGCAAAAAGGAACTATTCTGCCCGAACGTCAGCCGGGTGTGAAAGCATGGGAAAGTCTTTCGTCCGACGAAAAGAAAGTATTTGCTCGCTTTATGGAAAACTACGCAGGTTATCTTTCATACACCGACCACGAAATCGGGCGTGTAATTGACTATTTGAAAGAAAACGATTTGTACGATAATACAGCTATTTTTCTAATCATTGGCGATAATGGCGGTAGTAAAGAAGGAACTTACAACGGAAGCTTTGGTATACGGTCGGATGACAAAACATCGGGTGGTGAGATACCATTCCTGTTGAGCCAATATGATAAGATTGGAACCGAAAACTCCAATCCCAACTATCCGTTAGGCTGGTCACAAGCTTGCAATACCCCTTTCCGCTACTGGAAAAGTGATGCCAACAGCGAAGGTGGCACACACAATCCACTCATCGTACATTGGCCGAAAGGAATCAAAGAAAAAGGCGGAATTCGCACTCAATACAGCCATGTTTCGGATATTCTTCCAACAACTGTTGAACTAACAGGAGTTAATGTGCCAGAAATTATCAACGGATATCCGCAAATTCCCATTCAGGGAACCAGTTTTGCTTATGCTTTGAATGATGCCTCGGCTCCAACCCGTCACCATGTACAGTATTACGAGCTTCATGGCGGTCGATCCATTTATAAAGATGGATGGAAGGCTTCAGTTTTTCACCCACGTAATACTTCTGGTGATCCTAACGGAAAAGATCCAAACTTCAATGCACGTCCGTTCAATCAAGACAAATGGGAACTGTACAACTTGAATGAAGATTGGAACGAAATCAACGATTTGGCCGCTAAATATCCCGAAAAACTAAAAGAGCTTCAGGAACTGTTCGATAGCGAAGCCAAAATCAACAATGTCTATCCGTTGCATAGTTATCAGGAAGGATTAGCGCCTAAAGTGATTAAGCCTAAAACAGTAATCTTGGAAGGAACATCGCAGAAAATTACAGTAAATATCGGTAGAGGTGCAATAACTATCACAGCCAATATTGAAACAAAAGCGAAGTCGGACGATGGAGTTATTTTCGCCGATGGTGGTTTATTAGGCGGAAGTAGTCTTTTTGTCAAAGGCGGAAAATTACAATATGTACTGAATGATGGTTTGAAAGAAAAAACCATTAGCTCATCTAAAGCAGTTCCAGTGGGTAAAAGCACTATTCGTGTTGAATTCTCAGCCAATAAAGTGCTTAGCATATACCTGAACGATGAAAAAGTAGCCGAAGAGAAAGACATTGCTCAAGGCAAATATTTAGGTGCTTTTTCGGGCGAAGGTGTAAGTGTAGGTAAAGACTCCAATTCTCCGGTAACCAAGTCTTACCCATGGCCATTCCCATTCAAGGGTAGAGTAACTAAGATTGTGATTGATCAGGAGGTTGAATAAAAACTTTCCGGTTACAAAAAGTCGCTAAGATTCTGCAAATACAGATTCTTGGCGATTTTATTTAAAGATATTCCTTTTACTATAAGTATATAAAAAAGACTTAGTGATGCTTAAAATCAAAATACTAGTCATTTGTATGATAGCAATATCATTATTCACAATAAATGCGCAAGTTCCACAAGATATAAGCTTGAAACCGAATAGTTTAGTGAATTACGGAGTTTCTGTTTTGCCTGTAAATTTTAAAGGCAAACAAGCATTACAATTAGTTCAAACAAAAGATACTGACTTTGTTTACACTTTTGCCAAAGTAAAAGATCTTGATTTCCATAATGGAACAATTGAAGGGTATATTTCCGGCGAACCAAAGACCGGAGCAACTGAAGGTGCAAGGGGTTTTGTAGGAATCTCGTTTCGAGTGAGTGCCGATACCACCAAGTCCGAAACATTTTACATTCGCCCAACCAACGGCAGAGCCAACGATCAGGTAAGGCGAAATCATTCGCTACAATACATTTCACATCCGGGTTTCCCGTGGCAAAAGTTGAGAAAAGAAACTCCCGAAAAGTACGAATCGTATACCGACCTTGTACCTGCCGAATGGACAAAAATTAAAATTGTGGTAAAAGACCAAACGGCCAAGCTGTATATAAACGATGCCACTCAACCCAACCTCATTGTCAACGACTTGAAACAAGGAAAAGACCTTCGAGGAAGCATCGGACTTTGGATTGCTATTGGTACCAAGGCGCATTTTGCCGAACTGAAAGTAACAAAAGAAGATTAAACTTAAAATAAAATGAACTTACAATCAAAAATAAAACTAACATTTGTTTTTGCAGCCATAATGATTCTAAACAATGTTTCGGCTCAAAGAATCAGCTTTAAGCGTTTCGAGAACAATCCGATAATAACATCGGCTTCAATTCAGGGATCGGAAGGTTATGATATTAATGGTCCTTCGCTTATTAAAGTGCCCGACTGGGTGCAAAATAGATTAGGCAAGTACTACCTCTATTTTGCCCACCACAAAGGCAAATATATTCGTTTGGCGTATGCCGATGATTTGCGTGGTCCGTGGAAAATATACAAGCCCGGCACTTTGAAATTGTCGGAAACTATAGGCTCTAAATCGCCATTCCCAGCCGAAGAAAGTGTGAAACACGAAGGTGCCGAAAATGAAAGTGATGAAGTTCAACATATTGCTTCACCGGATGCACACATAGACGATGCAACTAAACAAATTGTGCTTTATTTTCATACTCCACAAGTTCTCAACGGTAAAAAAGGACAATATTCTCTACGCGCAACCAGTATAGACGGCATTCATTTTAAAGCAGATACTGTCATTCTTGGAGAATCTTATTTCCGTGTTTTTGAGTGGAATGGAAACTCCTATGCGCTCGGCCGTTCAAGCTCTTTCTATCGTTCTAAAGATGGAATTGCTGCATTTGAAAAAGGACCAAATCCGTTTAAAAAGATTCAAAATCCTTCCACACTTCGCCACTCGGCAGTTCGCGTGGTTGGCGATTCGCTTTGGGTGTTTTACTCCCGCGTGGGAGATGCACCAGAGCATATTTTACTATCAAAAATCAAACTCACCGACGATTGGAATGATTGGACACCAACAAAACCTATAGATATTGTAGCTCCCGAAAAAAACTACGAAGGTGCCAATTTGCCAATAAAACCGTCTAAAGGGGGACTTTATTATGGTAAAACACGCGAATTACGTGACCCGGCTCTCTATGTTGAAGGTAAAAATTGGTACTTGCTATATTCTGTAGCAGGAGAAAACGGAATAGCAATCGGACAGTTATCAGTGAACAGTAATCAGTAAAATTAAAAACATGAACAAATTCTATTTCAAAACAGGAAGTGTCGGATTTTTAGCATCTTCGTTATTGACAAGTGCTTTTGGGCAAAATCCACAACAACTAACTTCTGCTTCCGGTTTTAAAGGAAAAGTTGGAAAAACAATTGCCGAATCTGAAGAGTCTTTCCCCGAAAAAAAGCAAGCACCCAAAGGCGCACCCAATGTGGTGGTGTTTTTAATTGACGATGCCGGATATGGTACTTCAAGTGCATTTGGCGGTCTGATGCAAACTCCGGTGTTGGATAGTTTGGCGAATGGTGGTTTGCGCTACACTAACTTCCACTCTACGGGTGTTAGCTCACCTACCCGTGCCGCTTTGCTGACGGGTCGCAATCACCACTCAGTGCACATGGGAACACTGAATTACAGTTCTGTTGGATTCCCTGGTTATGATGCCATTATGCCGGGCGACAAAGCAACAATTGCCGAAGTGTTGCACGAAAACAACTACAACACCTTTGCCGTGGGTAAATATCACATAGCACCGCTCAACGAAATAACAGCAAATGGTCCTTTCGACCGTTGGGCTATAGGTCGTGGTTTCGACCATTTTTATGGGTATCAGCTCGGTCATACCGACCAGTTCCACCCAAATTTGTACGAAGACACTAAAGTAATCGACATTGAGCCTAACACCAAACATTTAACTACGCTCTTGGCCGACAAGGCAATTAGTTACATTGCAAATCAAAAATCAATTTCGCCAGAGAAACCGTTTTTCCTCTATTTTGCTACCGGAGCCATTCACTCTCCCCACCAAGTAGAAAAGAAATGGAGCGATTTATACAAAGGCAAATTTGATAAAGGTTGGGATTGGTATCGTGAAGAAGTATTTGCCCGTCAAAAAAGATTGGGCGTGATTCCCGCTGATGCCGTATTGCCCGATCGCGACCCGACAGTAAAAGCTTGGGATAGCTTAACGCCCGAACAGAAAAAAGTGTATGCACGGTTTATGGAAGTGTATGCAGGCTTCTTAACTCACGCCGACTATGAATTTGGTCGTATTGTGAACTACATCAAAGAGATTGGGCAGTCGGATAATACACTTATTTTAGTGAGTATTGGCGATAATGGATCGAGTCATAGTCCGCAAAATGGCAGTTTGAATGGCTATATAAGTAGCCTTGACGAAGACAAACAAGTGTCCGAATTGTACAAAAACATTGATAAAATTGGTACAGAGCACTCATTCGAAGATGCACCTTCAGGTTGGACGCAAGCTACCAATACCCCTTTCCGTTTGTGGAAAGCCGATCCGAATAGCGAGGGTGGAACACACCAACCGCTTATTGTCTATTATCCCAAAGGAATTAAAGAAAAAGGTGGAATCAGAAATCAGTATGGCCACGTAATTGATATTGCACCAACTATTTATGAACTTACAGGAGCTAAAGTTCCAGAAGTTATTAAGGGTTACAAACAACAACCAATTGAAGGAACAAGTTTAGCTTATTCAATCAATAATGCCGATGCACCCAACCGTCACACCATTCAGTATTATGAACTTTTTGGGAAAAGGGCTATTGTAAAAGATGATTGGAAAGCTTCAGTATTTCACCAACCCGGCGATGATTTTGCAAAGGATGTATGGGAGCTTTATAACTTAAAAACGGATTTTAACGAGCGAATTGATTTAGCTGCAAAGTATCCCGAAAAGGTAAAAGAATTACAAGCTGTATTTGATCAGGAAGCGATAAAATACAATGTATATCCACTAAATGATAACGCACTGGGACATAGTTCCGGAGGAAGAGCCCGCAGTCCTTTTGGGTTGGATAAAAAAGTGGTTCTGTACTCGGGAATAGACCAACTACTCACTTACAGCGGACCTCAATTTCAGGGCGATCCGTTTACTATTACTGCCGATATTGAACTTAAATCGACATCAGACCAAGGTGTATTATTTGCCACAGGTTCCGAGTTTGATGGTTTAAGTTTGTACATTAAAGATGGTAAGTTTCAGGTGGCACATAACACGGGAACTATCGTCCGGTATTTGGAGTCAAACATCACTGTACCCGTTGGTAAATCAAAACTGAAGTTGGAATTCAACTATATAGCGCCTGAAAAAGGGACGCGTGATCGAAATGCTCAAGCAGGTACAGAGGCAATTTACATAAACAATGTAAAAGTGGCTGAAAGACCTATTGTAGCATCCGAAAGTAGAATTGGTGTTTACAAAGATGGGATTGATGTAGGTTCAGATCGTAACTCACCTGTAACCGATCGGTATAAAGTGCCGTTTACTTTCACAGGTAAGCTAAATAATGTCACGATTGAATACAAATAGCTTAAAATAAAATCGATCGGGATGAAATATTTACTGATCAGTGCCGTGGCAAATGACGAAATTTATTTGGTCAATGATTTAAAAACTAATTATGTATAAAAAAGTCACTCAGACACTTGCGCTTGCTTCCATAGGTTTGGCATGTTTTGTATCAGCTCAAAATAAAGTTTCGAAGCCTATGTTATTTTAGCCAATGATTTAGGCTACGGGGATGTAAGTGCGTATGGCATATGGAATTGCTGATACTGACCAATTATACCAATTATCAAACGATGTTGGGCAACAACAAAACATTGCCAATCAATATCCACAAAAAGCTCAAGAATTAAAAACCTCCCTTGAAAATATCTCAGGTAGAAAATTTGAATAGTATGGAACGTCGAAGTTTTATTAAACAACTCTCTTTTGCAACAGCTTTGCCATTTTTGCCTTCATTGCTCATTTCCGGCTCAAACAACTCAGTTTCAAAGAATTTGAAATTAAGTATTTCCGGCATAAAAGTATATGTTGTAAAAGTAAATCAGCGTGGTAATTGGTACTTTATTGAACTTACAACTGATAAAGGATTGTCGGGATATGGCGAGGCATCGCACGCTTTTAGTGGCAGTGGTGCTCAGTACGATGCCGGCGACAAAGCACTCCGTTCGGAGATTGCCTATTTTTATGACTTGATAAAAGGAGAATCGCCCCTCAACATTGCTCAATTTATTGAACTTGGTTGGAACAGAGCCACACAAGGCAAAATACAAGCCACTGCTTTTAGCGGCATTGAGCAAGCACTTTGGGATTTGAAAGGGAAAGCACTCGGCGTTCCGGTGTACGATTTGTTAGGTGGAAAACTCAGAAACGAAATACGGGTCTATGCCAATATTAATCGGGCAAATAATGATAAAGAAGATAATGGTCATCGGTCAGTAGCTAACTTTCAGCGCAATGCCGAAGAAACACTGAAAAACGGATTTACGGCAGTCAAGTTGGCACCTTTTGACGAAATGAAGCCTTTGCCATCCACCCCTGCTCAAATTGAAGCTGATATAGATTATGCTGTTTCTGCCATTGAAACCATTCGTAAAACCATTGGTAATAACGTCGATTTACTGATCGATGTACACAGCCATTTGAACCGCGATTTGGCCATCGAAACCGCCAAGCGTATTGAATCGAGCCATTTGTTTTGGTTCGAAGAGCCGGTTAATCCCGAACGGTTTCAGCTAGAGACAAAAGCTATTAAAGAAAATATTAATCAAACACTGGCAGGTGGGGAGTCTATTTTCGGTGTAAAAGGTTTTACTCCTCTTCTCAACAATAATGCCCTTGGGATTATTATGCCGGATGTGAAACATTGCGGTGGTTTGCAGGAGCTGAAAAAAATAGCCGAATTTGCCAATGCAGCAGAAGGTATTCGGGTTGCTCCGCACAATCCGAGTGGCCCGGTTTCCACAGCAGTTTCAGCACATCTTTGTGCCAATATTCCCAATTTCGCTATACTCGAATTTGCTTATGGCGAAGTGCCGTGGAGAGCACAGGTTCTTGCACCGGAAGAACGTTTTGTTAATGGAAATTTTGTATTGAATGATAGGCCGGGATTTGGAGCTGATTTGAATAAGAAGGTAATCAATACCCATATCTAACTTATCAAGCCAAAAATAATTCAAATGACTTTATTGAAATCAATCAGCTAATTATAATCAAAATATAAAATTCATGAAAAGAATGAAATTTCTAACCTTTTTTTGCCTTGTGGCAACTATTTTATTCGGAACAGTTAGTGCTCAAACTTCCAAAGTTCACGGCTCGCATGATATTGATCTGAAAGTGAAGGCAGAAGTATTTAAAGTGTTGGACGATTATATGACTTCGTTCAACGCCCGTGACCTGAAAGCGCATTATGCCACTTATCATTTTCCGCACTATCGGTTGGCGAGTGGTAAAATGACCATACTCGACAAGCCCGATTTGACCAACAGCGATAAATTTTTAGACAAATTTGTCCAAGGCGGATGGCATCACAGTGCATGGGAGCATCGCAACATTGTGCAAGCTTCTGACGATAAAGTGCATGTTGACACCAAGTTTGTACGTTATCGTGCCGATGGAAGTGTAATTGGAACTTTCGAATCACTCTACATTGTGACGAAAGAAGATGGACGCTGGGGCGTGAAATTCCGGTCGAGTTACGCAGAATAATGGATTAAAAAATAAGCTAATAAAAAGATACACATATAAATAGGTTATGAGTAAATTAAATAATTTGATAGTAACCGGAGGATCCATAATAGCTTCGACGGCATTGATGTCTGCTCAAAAAACGTCTAACCCCAATATCATATTAATCCTATCCGACGATATGGGATTTTCGGATTTAGAGAAATTCGGAGGCATTATTCATACACCGAATTTGAATAAACTGGCTGATTCAGGTTTGACCTTTCGCCAATTCTATAATACTGCCAGAAGTTGTCCTACGCGTGCCAGCTTATTAACCGGTCTGCACCCGCATCAGGCTGGTATCGGCCACATGACTAATGACTTGAAGGTTGATGGTTATAAGGGCGATTTAAGTCCGAATAGTGTAACCATAGCTGAAGTTCTTAAATCAGCGGGATATAAAAATTATGCAATTGGAAAATGGCATGTAACCAATCAAACCACTCAAGATGGTTCAAAGCATAATTGGCCTTTGCAAAGGGGCTTTGACAAATATTACGGTATCTTAATTGGAGCAGCCAGTTATTTTGATCCAGCAGCACTGACCAGAGGAAATCAATTTGTTTCGCCCGAAGCAGACCCGGGTTATAAGCATCCCGCAGATGAACCTTATTACCTGACAAATGCATTGGGAGATAATGCTGTAGAGTTTATAAAGCAACACTATGAGGAAGCAAAAGACCAGCCTTTTTTTCTGTATACAGCTTTTACAGCAGCTCACTGGCCTATGCAAGTACCCGAAAAATATGTGAAACCTTATTATGGCAAATTTGATAAAGGCTGGGACATATTGAGAAAAGAAAAATATGAACGGCAACTCAAGCAACATGTTATTGATAAAAAATGGGATTTATCGGAAGATAATACAGTTACGCCTTGGGACAGTGTACCGGATAAAAAATTTGAAACTCGCTGTATGGAAGTCTATGCAGGGATGATTTCGTGTTTGGATCAGAATATTGGCAAAATTGTAACTGAATTACGCCAAACCGGACAGCTGGATAATACCATTATTTTGTTTTTACAGGATAATGGGGCTTGTGCCGAAATTACAGGTCGGGAGCGTCCGCTTTATTATCGTCCAACTCCGAAAGGAGCTGAATTAAAAGCTCTTTTACCTGATGAACTCCAAACCGAGAGTCAACCGTGGCGGACACGAGACGGAAAGGCTGTAAAAAGAGGTTACGGTGTTTTGCCGGGTGGTGCAGACACTTACATTGCTTATGGAAAAGGCTGGGCGCATTACAGTAACACTCCCTTCAAAGAATATAAACACTGGGTGCACGAAGGTGGCATTTCCACTCCTCTCATTGTGCAATGGCCAAACGGCATTGAGCACAAAGGAGAAATAAGACAAACACCGGGACAACTACCTGATATTATGGCTACTATTGTCGATATTAGTGGTGCTGTTTATCCGAAAACATACAACGGAAACGATATAATTCCTTATCAGGGTGTAAGTTTGGCACCTGCTTTTAAGAAGGATATTGTTAGCGACCGGTATTTATTTGGGGAACATGAAAACAACAAAGCGATTCGTCAGGGTGATTGGAAATTGGTATATAAATTTACCAAAGATGATAAATATGAGAATGTTAATACGCCCACTCCTTACAATCGCTGGGAATTATATAATCTCAAAGACGATCGGACTGAAACCACAAATTTAGCAACAAAATACCCGGACAAGGTAAAACAGCTGGCAGACGAATGGGAACGAATAGCCTGGAAGAGCAAAGTGAAACCCTATCCGGCAAAAAAGTATTTTTAAGCAAGAGCATTTTTCTTTTTATAATAACAAACGTTCTCTTCTCCGTCGGCAAAACTGGTTAGGGGAATGTTTGAAATAATTCAATAATTGAATGAAAAAACTATTCTTTCTTTCCGGCGGTTTTTATAAATCTCCACGTGATTACCTATGTTGTTGATTCATAATGTTACATTGATATCGCTATCACCTATTGTTGATATTAATTCATCTTCTAAAATAAATTTTTCTCACTTTATTCAAAAAAAATATTATGAGTATTTCATTCGATAAAAATTTAGGTTTTCTTGCCTCAGCATTATTGCTTGGAGGCGGAGCAACAGCTCAGAACACAGCTCAACAGCCATGGAATGGCAAAATAGGAAAAACGTTGGACGAAACCACACAATCGTGGAGCGAACACAAAATTGCAGCTCCAAAAGGTGCACCCAATGTTATTTATATTTTAATTGACGATATTGGTTATGGTTCTTCATCGGCGTTTGGCGGACTTATTCCCACTCCAAACATCGATTATTTAGCAAACAATGGTTTGCGATTCACAAACTTTCATACTACTGCCATTAGTTCCCCTACAAGAACAGCTTTACTGACCGGTCGTAATCATCATTCCGGACATGTTGGGAGTAATAGAGGAAATGGAACACCCGGTTATGACCGTGTAATTCCATTCGAAAAAGGACTAGCTTCTGAAGTTCTTCGCGAAAATGGCTATAATACCCTTGCTGTAGGGAAATGGCATTTGACTCCGAAGAGTGATCAGACTCAAGCAGGACCATTTAACCGTTGGCCGGTAGGTCGTGGTTTTGAACATTATTTTGGTTATCTGGCTGGCGCCACCGACCAGTATCGCCCGATATTGTTTGAAGGAACCAACAAAGTAGAGAAAGCATACGACGACAATCGCTTGTTGTCAGAACTGATTACCGATAAGGCCATTACCTATATAGCCGACCAAAAATCGGCTGATCCGGAAAAGCCATTCTTCTTGTATTTCGCACCTGCTGCGACTCATTCGCCAAATCAGGTTGACAAAGTATGGAGTGACAAATTCAAAGGTAAATTTGATAAAGGTTGGGATTGGTATCGCGAGCAGGTGTTGGCAAATCAAAAGAAACTGGGTGTAGTGCCAAGTTATGTTCAATTGGCTCCCAATTATTCGTTGGTAAAAAAATGGGATAGTCTTTCGGCTGATGAAAAACGACTTCTTTTGCGTCATATTGAAGTCTATGCCGGTTATTTAGCACAGTTGGATAATGAAATAGGCAAGCTAGTGAACTACCTAAAAGACATTGATCAACTGGATAATACACTTATTTTCCTTTCCATTGGCGATAACGGTTCTGCCAGAGCAGGTGCCGAATTGGGAACTATCCGTCCTTTAGATCCAAATTTGACTCCTGAACAAAAGTTACAAAAAAACATCGAGGATATAGATTTAATTGGAACTTCTAAATCCAATGTGTCTTATCCGATCGGTTGGGCTCAAGCTACTAATACTCCTTTTCGTTATTTTAAAGCAGAAGCCAATGGCGAAGGTGGTTCGCACAATCCGCTGATTGTTTTCTGGCCAAAGGGTATTCATGAAAAAGGTGGAATCCGAAATCAATATGCACATATCAACGACATTTTACCAACTACGTTGGAACTGGTGGGTGCAAAAGCTCCTAAAGTGATCAATGGTGTTGCACAAGATCCGTTTGAAGGCAGCAGTTTCGCTCAAATAGTTAATGATCCTGCTGCAGCAAGCAAGCATACTATTCAGTATTACGAAATTGATGGTTCGCGCGGTATTTTTAAAGATGGTTGGAAAGCAGGTGCATTTCATCCAAAAGGGCAAGCCTTTGACAAAGATAAATGGGAACTATTCAAGATTGACGAGGACTATAATGAGCGTTTTTATTTAGCCAGTAAATTCCCCGAAAAATTAGCAGAACTTAAAAAAGCATTTGACGAAGAGGCCTACAAATACAACGTATATCCATTGCGCGACGGTACCGAAGCTCAGAAAAGTGGTGAGCCCGGTCAGTTTGATGGCAAAAACCACATTGTACTTTACAACGGCATTTCTCATTTGACTGAAACACCTGATTTCAGCAACCGCTCTTTTACCATTAAAGCAGATGTTGATTTAACGGCTCAAAACACTGAAGGGGTTGTTTTTGCTCTTGGTGGTCAGTTTGGCGGCTTAAGTTTATTTGTTCAAAATGGTAAATTTCAGGCAGCATACAATAGTGGATATATCAATGTAAATATCACAGCTAACCAACCGTTACCAATCGGAAAATCCACATTGAAGTTTGAATTTAATGCGGATCAGGCAAATAAAAACGGGATAGGTTCTATTTATGTGAACGATTCAAAGGTCGGCGAAGCAAAATTCAATAGCTCCACATTTAAAGACGCATGGGATGGTATCTCAATAGGTAAAGACGACAATACAGCTGTATCGGAAAAATACAAAGCTCCTTATCCATTTACCGGAAAATTGAAAAAAGTAGTCATTGATTTTAAATAAAAAAGCGAACGTAGGGGCGAGGAATCACATAAATCTGATTTCTGCCGGTTTTTCGTCCCCCGTTTATTCAAAACTGAATAAAATGAAACAATTACTAATCCTATTTCTTTTCGTAACCACCCATTTAGTTGCTCAACAAATTCCGGACAAAGACTTTCGTTGGACTATATCCAAACCTCATGCAGCGTTAGGTAAAGGTGCTGTTGTGGCGGTTGATAAAGCGCATAACAACTTTCATACACTTGACGGACGGTTTGCCGCGTTTGGAAATTTGCTGCGTGCTGATGGGTATATAGTTAAGGATTTTGACAGCGAATTAACCACCCAAAAGCTCAATGATATTGATATACTGGTTATTTCAAATTCACTCAATATCCGCAACGCGAACGGTGACTGGTCAAAACCAACCCCTTCGGCATTTACGCCAAAGGAAATAAGCGCATTGAACACATGGGTGAAAAATGGTGGCAACTTACTACTCATTGCCGATCACATGCCTATGCCCGGTGCTGTGCTGGAATTGGCAGCCACATTCGGTATTAAGTTTGAAAATGGATTTGCCTTTGATAACCGTAAACGCCCGATAGAATACTTTACGAAAGCCGACAAAACACTTTCAAACACGGTTTTTACGTCCAAAATTGATAGCGTGGTAAATTTCACCGGTTCAGCATTTAAAGTTACCGGCAAAGTAACACCTATTATCACGCTTGATCAGCATTATAATATTCAATACCCCGATACAGCATGGAAGTTTAATGCTACCACTAAAACTGTTTCGGGCAAAGGATTTCTGCAATTGGCTACGGTGGAATATGGCAAAGGTAAAATAGTAGTTTCTGCCGAAGCTTCCATGTTTTCGGCACAGTTAGCGGGCAAAGAAAAACGACCTATGGGCTTTAATCATCCGGCTGCTAAATACAATTGTCCGTTGTTACTGAATTTGTTTCATTGGTTTGATAAAAAATAAAACCACAAAAATATGAATAAAAACTACATTACACTCACAGCACTTTTAGCGTTGACTTCGTTTACCAAAGCTCAAAAAACAAAGTTGCCAGCTGAACCAAAGCCGAATATTGTTTTTGTACTTACCGATAATTTAGGCTATGGTGAGTTAGGTTGTTATGGAGGTGGCATACTCAGAGGTGCAAGTACACCCCATATAGATGGCTTAGCGACCGAAGGATACAGATTTCTCAATTTCAACAACGAGCCAATGAGTACCCCAAGTAGGTCATCTCTGCTTACAGGAAGATTTGCTGTTCGTTCCGGGACTTATGCCGTAAATTCCAGCGCAAATTATGGGTTGGTACAATGGGAAAAAACCACTGCCGAACTCCTTTCCGACATAGGTTATGCTACGGCTTTGTATGGCAAATGGCATTTGGGAAATAAAGACGGACGCTTCCCTACCGATCAGGGTTTTGATGAATATTACGGAATTCCCAATACAAGCAATGAAGCTTTTGCAAGCCGCCGACCTCAAAAAGTGGAAGATGGGTATTACAAGGTAATTCTTGAAGGTAAAAAAGGCGAAAATGTACATGTTGTAAAAACATTTGATTTAGATACCCGTAGAGAAATTGATAGTGAGATAATTGATAAATCAATCGATTTTATTACACGTAACGCAAAGTCAAAAAAACCGTTCTATGCTTTTGTATCTTTGACTCAGGTACATTTCCCAACAATTCCTTCCAGAAAATTTGAGGGAAAAACAGGAAATGGCGATTGGGCAGATGTTTTACTACAAACCGATACTTATGTAGGATATTTATTAGAAACCGTCAAGAAACTGAAAATAGAAAAAAACACTATTTTTATTTTTCTGTCGGATAATGGTGCGGAAGACATCTATCCTTGGAGAGGCTGGGGCGGACCTTGGTCGGGATCTTATTTTACGGCTATGGAAGGAGGCATTCGCTGTCCGTTTATCATTCGTTGGCCAGGTAAAGTTCCTGCAGGTAAAATAAGTAATGAAATTGTTCATGGAGTAGATATATTCACAACTTTGGCTAAACTTACCGGAGCACAGATACCTAATGACAGGATTATAGACGGAATTGACCAATCGGATTTTTTCCTTGGCAAACAGGAAAAATCAAACAGAGAATGGTTTCCGGTCTATGTTAACGATAAACTAAATGCTGTCAAATATAAGAATTGGAAGATACATTTTGCATGGCAGGAATTTATGCGTGATTCGGTTTCAAAGCTATCCAATCCTATTGTTTTTAATCTTTTGAAAAATCCTCAGGAACATCGTGAACTTTCACAATCACGTTATTCACGCTTTTATTTTAGCGACGAAGATAGACTAAAGCAGCAAAAAGAAGATTCGGCAGTTGTCAAAGAAGTTGATGTTTTGGTACATGAACATTTGAAAACATTTGAACAATATCCATCTATTCCTCAATTTGTGCCGGCTTCATATATTCCTATTAATAAATCAGCAAAATTATGAATAAGAATTACATTGCACTTACAGCACTTTTAGCATTGACTTCGTTCAGCAAAGCTCAGAAAACGAAGTTGCCAACTGAACCAAAGCCGAATATTATTTTTATTCTGACTGATAATTTGGGCTATGGTGAGCTAGGATGTTATGGAGGTGGTGAGTTGCGTGGCGCACCTACGCCACGCATTGATAAATTGGCTTCCGAAGGATTGCGTTTTACGAATTTCAACACTGAACCAATATCCACTCCTTGTCGATCGGCATTATTAACGGGTCGGCATCCCATCCGATCTGGCAATTACAAAGTGGCCACCCATAATCCGTACGGATTGGTTCAATGGGAACGCACCACGGCCGAATTACTCGCCGACGAAGTATGCTACCGCTTTGTTTGGAAAATGGCATTTGGGCAATACCGATGGACGCTTCCCTATCGATCAGGGTTTTGATGAGTATTACGGCATCCCCAACACCAGCAACGAAGCTTTTCCTTCGCAAAAAGTGATTGACTCCAGTGAAGGATATTTTAAAAGCATTCTTGAAGGTAAAAAAGGTGAAAAAGTACACGTGGTAAAAGAATACAACGAAGAAACCAGACGCGAAATTGACAATGAAATTATTGATAAAACCATTGATTTTATTCAACGAAATGTAAAAGCCCATAAACCATTTTACGCGTATGTTCCATTGACAGAGGTGCATTATCCAACCATCCCTTCGCGGAAATTTGCCGGAAAAACAGGCAATGGCGACTGGGCTGATGTGCTTGCTCAGATAGATTATAACATTGGGCAGCTACTTGATGAAATGGATAATCTTAAAATTGCAGATAATACAATATTTGTGTTTACAAGCGATAATGGAGCCGAAGATGTATATCCATGGCGTGGTTGGGCAGGTCCTTGGTCGGGCACTTACAATACTGCCATGGAGGGTTCGCTCCGCACACCGTTCATTATCCGATGGCCGGGCAAAGTTCCTGCCAACAGGGTGAGCAATGAAATTGTACATGTGGTGGATATTTTCCCCACATTGGCAAAGTTTACCGGAGCTAAAGTACCAACCGACAGAGCCATTGATGGGGTTGATCAATCCGACTTTTTTCTGGGAAAACAAAGTAACTCCAACCGTACCGGATTTCCCATTTATTATGGAGCCGATTTGTTTGCAGTGAAGTATAAGAATTACAAAATTCATTATTACTGGAAAAAATACCGAGCCGATACTCCTGAAAAGCTTACCGAACCACGTGTCTTTAATTTATATACAAATCCGCAAGAGCGTTTTGATGGTATCTCGTATGATTTTTTAAAACGGGTTGCTCCACTTGAAGCTGCACAGCTGGAAAATGACATAAAGAAGGACGATTCGATGGCCATTTCAGAAGCAGCAAAAATAGTGGATACTTTCCAAAAAAGTCTGGAAAAATACCCTGTCATTCCACAATTTGCACCGGATCCTTATGTGCCAAATTATAAATAAAGCATATCATTAGTTTACAAACTGATATTCGTGCTGCATTTATTGGTTCAAGACTGAATCCAATGCTAAAAATGGCATTTGACTCTATATTTATAAACAAAGAATTAAAAACATTCACATGAAAATTAATCAAATTCTCAAAAAAAACAGTTTTATCTCAGCCTCCTTATTAATAAGTGGAGTAGGTACAACAGTTGCGCAATCGACAAGCGAGTATGCCAAACAGTTTCCCGGTGTTATCGGAAAAACATTTGCCGACTCGAAAGAGTATTATCCTCAAAACCCACAAGCTCCTAAGGGTGCACCCAATGTGGTGTGGATATTGATTGACGACGTGGGCTTTGGAGCTTCCAGCACATTTGGTGGTGTAATTAGTACGCCAACACTCGATAGCCTGGCAAATAACGGTTTACGTTATACCAACTTTCATACCTGCGCCATTAGTGCTCCTACCCGTGCTGCTTTGCTTACCGGACGAAACAGTGCTTCGGTACATGAGTCAGGGTTCTCACACAATTCGATGTCAGCCGGCTTTCCGGGTTGGGATGGAAGAGTTCCTGCTGAGGCCGGAACCATCGCCGAAATTCTACGTGACAATGGTTACAGTACCTATGCAGTTGGAAAATATGGCATAACACCGGATAATGATGCCACTGATGCAGGCCCATTCGACCGTTGGCCTACAGGAAAAGGTTTCGATCATTTCTTCGGCTTTTTGGGATCGCAAACAGATCAGTACAAACCCGATTTGGTGGAAGACCAATGGCATGTAACGCCAGATGGACGCCACCTGAGCGAGCAGATTACCGATAAAGCCATCAGCTATATCGACCGTCAGAAAAAAGCAGCTCCCGATAAACCGTTCTTCTTATATTATGCTCCTGCAGCAACTCATGCACCCCATCAGGTAGCTAAAGAATGGAGCGACAAATACATTGGAAAATTCGACAAAGGATGGGATGTTTTTCGCGAAGAAGTTTTTGCACGTCAAAAGAAGTTAGGCATTATCCCTGTTAATACCGTCTTGCACGAACGCAATCAGGACATAAAAGCATGGAATAAATTAAGTGCTGATGAAAAGAAACTCTATGCACGTTTTATGGAAGTGTATGCCGGATATCTTACTTATACCGATTATCAGATAAGCCGCGTAATAAACCATTTGAAAGAAATCAATCAATTGGATAACACACTTGTATTTGTACTGATTGGTGATAATGGTGCCAGCAAAGAAGGTACGTTGAACGGATCCATTTCACGCAACAGACAAGCTACTGGGACAACGCCACCCACTGAAGAAGAATCTATTAAATACAACTTAAGTAAGATTGATGACATTGGAACACCATTAAACACGGCAGGAAATTATCCATTAGGTTGGGCTCAGGCAGCCAATACGCCTTTCAAATTGTGGAAACAAGATGCCAGCAGCGAAGGTGGTACACACAATCCATTAATTGTGTTTTATCCCAAAGGCGTAACCGAAAAAGGTGGAATTCGTACCCAATATAGCCATGTGATTGATATTTTACCAACTACACTGGAATTGACAGGAATAAAAGCTCCTGAAAAAATCAGAGGTATTGTTCAGGACACCATCCAGGGTACTTCTTTGGCTTACTCCATCAACGATGCCAAGGCTCCTACGCGTCACACCACTCAGTATTATTATATCTTTGGTTCACGCTCTATTTATCAGGATGGTTGGAAAGCTGAACTGGCTTACCCAAGCAGTATTTTGACAGGTAATGCACAAAAGAATGTTGCATTCGATGAAAATGCGTGGGAACTCTATAACCTGAAAGATGATCCGACAGAACGCATCGATTTGGCTATAAAATATCCGGAAAAACTGGCTGACCTGAAAGCTTTGTTCGAAAAACAAGCTAAGGATCACAACCTGGCTCCTTTGGTTACCTGGGAAGATATTCGCGGTCGTAGAAGTCCCCTAAGTAAAACAAGACGACCAAATGAGACACAGAACACCACTCCAAAATCGGAACAAACTGTAACTAAATAAAACACAGTTCTCCGATATTGACTCGAGAATCATTTACGATTCACTTGGTTCAAGCAAAAAAGAAAAGCTTCACTTTTAATATTCAGAAAAGATATGGAAAGTGGATCTTTTCTTCTATTTCTAAGCTGCAACATAGATGGAGTCATTTGCCGAATATCTTGTGGTACAAATCCACACAATGGCGAACTTAAAAATAATTTCAGCTCAACAAGAACCCTCCATCTACCCATAAAAAGGTATAAAGATACTCTGTTGAGGGTATTTCATTGCACTGAAAATCACCGTACTTTTGTGTTGGATATTTAATTATTTAATTATCACCAAAGGCATTTGTTTCTGTCTCCGTCGGCAAAACTGATTACAGGAATGAATGTAACAATTCAAAAAAGTGTATGAAAAAACTTACTTTTTCTGCGTGGAAGCTTAGCTGGTTTCCACTTTACTTCTTAGTTGTATTGGAACAAAGTATTCTGTTTTGCTCCTATTTGCTTTCCCCCTCACTTGCTATTATAATTTCTCGTACTAATCAGTTTCGATTAGTGCAGTGCTCTGTTGTGTCCACTTGTTGTTGATGTCTTTAAGCCGATTGGCAGGTTTAATCACTTTATCAGTCACAATTCATTTATTTTCATCACAAATATATTTTAATAAAAATACAGTATAATGATTACATTGAACTTTAAAACAGGCAGATTTAGCCTTGTAGCATCTACCTTATTGTTGGGCAGCAGTGCTATACAGGCACAGCAAGCTCAAAGTAAAGATTTCAAGGGAGCGGTTGGAAAAACCCTGACTGATTCCAAAGAAGTGTGGCCAGAAAATCCCAAAGCACCGGCCGGAGCACCCAATGTGGTTTGGGTATTGATTGACGATGTGGGTTTTGGTGCCAGTAGTGCTTTTGGAGGTTTGATTAATACGCCAAACTTAGACAGTTTGGCCAATCAGGGCTTGCGTTATACTAACTTTCATACTTGTGCCATCAGTGCTCCCACCCGTTCTGCACTGTTGACCGGGCGTAACAGTTCGTTTGTACACATGGCCGGTTTCGGACACGTATCCATGTCGGCCGGTTTCCCAAGTTGGGACGGTCGCATACCTTCCGAAGACGGAACTATTGCTGAGGTATTGCGCGATAATGGTTATGGTACATTTGCCGTGGGTAAATATGGAGTAGTACCGGATGCCGATGTAACTGATGCCGGTCCGTTTGACCGCTGGCCTTCTGGTAAAGGGTTCGACCATTTCTTCGGCTTCCTTGGTTCGGCAACAGATCAATACAAACCCGACTTGGTGGAAGACAACGCTCACGTAACACCCGATGGTCGTCACTTGTCGGATCAAATAACCGACAAAGCCATTAGTTTTATTACGCGTTTCAAAAAAGCAGCACCAGAAAAACCATTTTTCTTGTACTTTGCTCCCGGAGCAACTCATGCACCCCATCAGGTTGCAAAAGAGTGGAGCGACAAATACATAGGTAAGTTTGACAAAGGATGGGATTGGTATCGCGAAGAAGTATTTGCCCGACAAAAAAAACTTGGACTTCTTCCGGCTAATGCCCAATTGCCACCTCGCGAGCCTCGTTTAAAGGCCTGGAATAGTTTATCGGTAGAGCAAAAGAAATTATACGCTCATTTCTTTGAAGTGTATGCCGGATATTTGGAATATACCGACTGGGAAATTGGTCGTTTAAAAAGTTTTTTAAAACAATCGGGACAATTCGACAATACGGCCATCTTTGTTCTAATTGGAGATAATGGAGCCAGCAAAGAAGGAACTTTTAATGGTGTAATTGATAAAAGTAACGATGCGTTTAAAAACGACGGCGAACAATTTGAATACAACGTCAAAAATGCCGGCCGAATTGGGACTCCGAACACGAGCACTTCGGCCAATTATCCGTTGGCCTGGGCGCAAGCTGCCAACACGCCATTCCGCTTGTGGAAAGGTGATGCACATAGCGAAGGCGGAACTCACAACCCATTAATTGTTTATTATCCGAAAGGGATTAAAGAAAAGGGTGGAATTCGCACACAATATGGCCATGTGATTGATATTCTCCCAACTACGCTGGAGCTATTAAACATCAAACAGCCGGAATACATTCGCAGTGTGAAACAAGATACTATACAGGGAACGTCATTGTTTTATTCATTAAACGATGCTAAAGCCGCATCGCGTCACACCGAACAGCATTACTATATTTTCGGATCTCGCTCCATTTACAAAGATGGCTGGAAAGCAGCAACAGCCCATCGTCCGGATAGACTCGATTTTATTTTAGATCCTGCGTCGGAATACAGAGCTGATCCAAACCGCTTCGAAAACGATGTTTGGGAATTATACAACATCAACGAAGACTTTAACGAGCTGCATGATTTGTCGGCCAAGTATCCAGAAAAACTAAAGGAACTTCGTAAGCTTTTCGACCAACGAGCTGAAAAATACAAACTGTATCCATTTATAGATCGTATCGACTTTGCCCATAGACGCAAAGCGTTAGAAGAAGCTTCAAAAAAATAAAAACAGAAATTAAAAATATGAAAATCAGAATTAAAACCCTATTGCCAGCATTCTGATGTATGTACAACCGAATAAATTCAAAGACTTAAATAAAGATTTATGAAACAAATACTTACAAATAGGAAATTCAATTTCCTAACTTCCGCATTGATACTGGGTAGTGGTGTTTCCGCTCAGTACAGTCCTACTCCTCATAATGTCCACTTAGCATATCTAACAAAGTTCAGATGTTCATTACGATTATGTGGTTTTCGACATTTTATATTCGTTGACATAAATCAATACACAGATAAAAATAATCTAAACCTTAATTTTGAATTTATAAATATTTTTTAAAATGAAACCAAATGCATTTAATCCTCTTTATACTATACTAATTGCAACAGGGTTAATAATACTTGTTGTATCTACCATTTTTGGAGCCAATCGCATACTATCCGAGACTAAAAGTACAGAAATTCAAATTTTGATTAAAGGAGGCTTTTTCAATCGTCCCAATACCCAAACCGGTGGAACCGAAAAGCTAACTATCAAATCCTTTTATCTCGATAAAAACCTCACAACCGTTGCCGAGTTCGATGAGTTTGTAAAAAAGACCGGCTATGTAACCGAAGCCGATAAATTTGGGAATTCAGTGGTGTTAATTTCCGGCAATTGGGAGTTGGTTGATGGAGCTGATTATCTGTATCCGTTTGGTAAAAATAAAGCAAAAGCAGAGCCCAATCATCCGGTTACGCAGGTGTCGTGGAACGATGCGGTGGCTTATGCCAAATGGAAGGGAAAACGATTACCAACGGAAGCTGAGTGGGAATTTGCTGCTACCAATGGTGGTAAAAGCAATCGTGTTTATCCTTGGGGAAACGACTTGCGGCTCAATGAGAAATATCAGGCAAATGTATGGCAAGGCACATTCCCAACCGAAAACACCCAATTGGATGGATATGAATTTACTTCACCCGTAGCTTCTTTCCCGGCCAACGAATTAGGTATTTACGATTTGGGTGGTAATGTGTGGCAATGGTGTTCGGATGCGGTGAAACCAACTCAGGAAGAAGCCGCGCAAGATACTGCATTGCGCCATCCTACCAAAGGAGCATCTTTTCTGACGGACGTTCTTGCAGACAATCAGGCCAAAATTTTTGAACATTCATCTTCTACTTCTGAAACAGGCATTGTTCATACAGGTTTCAGGTTGGCTAAAGATGCAAAATAAGTTACACGTAGCACAAATCATCCAACTGGCAAAAATAGCCTGAAAGAGAGGCTGAAAAGGCCTTTTTCTAATCAAAATACAGTAAATATCCAGAAAAAAAATAGCTCTATAAATCTAAGTAATATCTTATTAAACTACCATTCTTACGGTATACCCCGGGCGAAAAATTCAAAATATCTTTGTAAAATAAAATTAAGACCTACATTTTTTAAAAAGAGTTCTATGTCAACCATCCAATTCAACCCCCTCAAATACCCCATCTACGTGATGGCAAAACCCATCGGAGCCGCATGTAATCTCCGATGCAACTATTGCTACTATCTGGAAAAGGGAAAGCTAAATCCTGGTGGTGGCGTTCACAAGATGAGCGATTTGATGTTACAACTGTTCACGGAACAATATGTACATGCACAACCCGGGCAACAGGTGCTTTTTACCTGGCACGGAGGAGAGCCCTTGCTTTTGGGTCTTGACTATTTTAAAAAAGCGTTGAGGTTTCAACAACCCTATCGGCAGAACTGGCAAATTGAAAACGTCCTGCAAACAAATGGAACGTTACTGACCGACGAATGGTGCAAGTTCTTTAAGGAAAACAACTTCCTGATTGGACTTTCACTGGATGGACCGGAGCATTGTCACGACCGGTATCGCAAAAATGGTTCGGGAAAAGGATCTTTCACCGAAGTGATGCGGGGTGTTGAACTGTTACAGAAACACCAGGTTGAATTTAATATTTTATCGGTGGTGAATGATTACAACGTACAATACCCACTGGAAGTGTATCATTTTTTCAAGTCTATTGGTGCTCAATATATTCAGTTTTCACCCGTGGTAGAGCGTACCAATTTTCAATCAGGGTTGCTATTATCAGCGCAACAGACAGAGGGCGTTTTAACACCTTGGTCGGTGCCATCGCTCGAATATGGAAAGTTTCTCAGTGCAATTTTTGACGAATGGGTACTTCAGGATGTCGGTCAAACGTATGTGACTACCTTTGACAACACACTTGCCGGTTATGCCGAAACCGCTCCGGGAACATGTGTTTACGCTGAAACCTGCGGTCATGCAGCTGCATTGGAAGCAAACGGTGACCTTTATTCCTGTGATCATTTCGTTTTCCCGAAAAACAAACTGGGAAATATCCGCTTTAAGACCATTACCGAAATGATGATTTCAGATGAACAATTCAACTTTGGAGATGCTAAGCGGGATAATTTGCCGGAAACATGTTTGAAGTGCCCCTATTTAGCACTGTGTAACGGTGAATGTCCCAAAAATAGGATACTTCAATCAAAAAATGAAAAAGGTGCACTTAATTATTTATGTTCGGGATTAAAATACTACTTCCATCATACAGAACCTTTTATGAAGTATATGGCCAATGAACTTTCCAACGAACGACCTCCGGCCAACATTATGCAAGCTTTAAAAGAAAATGCAACTATCTAATTATATTAAATATTCCCGTACTTTAGCAACCGTCATTGTGGTTTCCATTTCCAAAGTCGCGATTTTGATTTATCGGTTTTAACTTAAGAACATCCGTTACGATTCTCTATTTTTTCCTTTATATTTGTTCTATCCAATCAAAATATAAAACGCACTATGAAACCAACCTATAAATTCGTATTATTGGCCTTGGTCACTTTTACCCTGTTTTCCTTTACCCCATCACCTTCCTACGAAATCAAGGGTAAAATCAATATTACTTCCGGTACCATCTACCTGAAAGCTTTCCGGAACAAAATGTTTTTCAACATCGACTCAGCGAAAATCATCCAGGGTACCTTTCATTTTAAAGGCAGTGTGCAGCATCCCGATTTATTCGGACTCACCACAAACCTGAATGAGACGTTTAGTCCGTATTTCATTTTCATCGAAAACAGTCCCATTGAAGTGAAAATAGATACTGCAAACGAAGAGTCAGCTGTGATTTCAGGCTCTGCAGCCAATGACCTTTTCGTCAAATATCACGACAACGAAAATTACAAAATCGACTCCTTGATTAAAGCCAACCCAACATCCACGGTGGTGGCCTATTTACTTTACCGTGAAAATGCCCCGATGTTATCCGCTTCAGAAATTGAGTCAAACCTGGCCTTGCTGGATCCATCACTGAAAGAACTGACGTATGTCAAACAGCTGAGAGAAATTGCTGCCATCAAAAAGAAAGTGGAAGTAGGCAATCAGGCGTTGGATTTCACCTCGGTTAGCCCGGAAGGAAAATCAATCAAGCTTTCTGATCATTTTGGAAACTACCTCCTACTCGACTTCTGGGCATCCTGGTGCGGGCCTTGCAGAAGGGAAAATCCCAGTCTGGTCATTGCGTACAACAAATACAAAGCCAAGGGCTTTTCCATTTTCTCCGTGTCTTTGGACAGTAACAAAGAAAACTGGGTCAAAGCCATAGAAAAAGATCAATTGACCTGGACCCATGTTTCAGACTTGAAGTTTTGGGACAGCGCAGCTGCTAAAATGTATGGCATCCGGGGAATACCTTCCAATCTTCTGCTGGATCCCTCCGGTAAAATCATTGCCAAAAACCTGATGGGCAATGATCTGGAAAAAAAGTTGGAAGAAATTTATTATTTGAAATAAAAAGATTTAATTCTTTTTTCGAGGCTTATAAATAAAACTCCCAATAGCCAATGCCAAAATGATTCCTGTCAGAATAAATGCCCAAATGTTTGTTTTACGTGATTGTGCCTCAAGTGTATAATCATCGTAAAGCATTCTATATGAATTAAGTTTCCAAATGATAACCTCGTCTTTTACAACCGCGTTATTGGTATGTAAAATGATTCCCGGCATTTTTAATTTGTAAGTAAATTCAGCTTTTAAATACTGCACAAAGTCTTGTTTTTCATAGTCTTTTTCATATATTTCCATTGGACTGTCTTTCCCATCCCACAAATATGAAAAGGCTTTGGTTTTAAAGTATTTATTCAGAATTTTATTCATATCCTCATTATCCATAAAATTGGCATTCTTGATAAAAATAGTATCTTTTAGAAATGCTAAGCTGTCTTTTGAAACAGGTTGATAAGCCATTTTATCATAATTGGCGAGTAGCACTTTGTACTCGTCATTCCATTCATTGTGAGCAAACCACAAGTTGACTTTATTTTCTAAACCGCCAACATAATCACGTATCTCAATGCCATTCATACCTTGCAAAATGTTTGGCTCCCCAGTAAACCAAAACATGGCTTCCTCTTTGGTCACGAAATTTTCAATGGGAATTTCAAAGTTTGTTTTGATTTTCGGGTAGGTTTCCCGGTAAGTATAGTAGGTATAAAACCAACGAAATTTTTTATTTAGGTTGTATTTTACCTTTATGGGACTCCACAAGTGCGATTTTTTTAGTTTGAAATTTTTGGCCATATCTTCCACCGATTTGAAATCCCGGCGAATGTGCACTGTAAATGAAGTATCCGGCGCATTTGCCACAATAGAATCGTAGGTCGATTTTTTCAATGGAAAGCCCTTGTTTAAAACGGCCTTGTTGTAGGACCATGAAATCTCCCACGTGGAATCAATTTCCACGACAAATGGATTATTCTTATCAGCTGTATCACCAACCATAAAAGCCGAATCGGCGTATTCAGTAAATTCCCGATAGCACGATCCATCTGCGTTTATAACGGTTGTCATTTCGTTAGAACTTGTACAGGAAACAGCAAATAAAACAGTAAAAAAGAGCAGAATTTTAATTGAAGCTTTCATGGTCTAATTGAATTGATTGTTTAATGAATGATCGGAACCGATTGTTTTTAATGGCATTCTGTTGCATATAACAGTAATACATTTTCATAAGATTGACTTGCTCCTCATTTAAAGCCTGAATGCAGGTGGAATCAATTGAAATTGTATTTTCCAAAACTGGCGTTTCACTATTACTGGCAATTTTATCATTTATTTCTGTTTGTTGAAAAATAAATAAGCCCAGTAATAAAGCAGCGGCGGAACTTGTAATGGCTCTGAACCAGACGATCAGGTGTGAAGCAGATTGATCTGATTTTAGTTCAATTTGTTGCATTATACGCTCCGTTAACAAATTGGCATCCTGCAAAACCGGCTGCTTTGAACGGATTTTTCCGATTATTACATTAAATTTTTCATCTTTTGTTTCCATCCTATTTTCATTTATAGACTTTTCAATTTGTTGCGAATGGCTTGTCTGGCCAAAAATAGATTGCTTTTAATTTTATTGGCTGTTAAACCTGTAATCTGAATGATTTCTTCAACTTCCAACTCTTCCAGATCCCTTAAAGTGAAAACGATTTTTTGTTTGGCAGTCAGTTTGTTGGTTAGTGCCAGAATTAGTTGGCCAAGTTCGGTATCAATTATTTTTTGCTCAATGTTTTCTGATGAAATCAATTCGTTTAAAGTATCATCAAAATTGACAGTCCGATAATGGTTCTTTGCTGATTTTAATTTATCAAAACACAGATTTGTGGCAATGGCATAAATCCATGTGCTGAATTTCTTTTCAGTATTGTAACCCGATAACTTCATCCAAACCCGAATAAATGTCTCCTGTACAATATCTTTTGCGTCGTCTTCATTTCCTATAATCCGGAAAACCAATGAGTAAAGTCTTGATTGATAACATTCTACAATAGTCCGAAAAGCCTGATTGTCATTTCGTTTGCTCGATTCTATTATGTAGTTCAAGGTTGATTGATCCATTCTTTAAAATACCGTTTGTATATAATACGACGAAAGTAACGATTGGTCGAAAAATTAGTGCAGATTTCTTAATTTATTTATGCCAAAACAAAAATATTGAGGATATTGGTATTTACAAAACGTGCAGGAAACTATTTCCCTGCACGTTTTCACCTGATAAATACTTAATTGAATATTGATAATGGTTTAAATCTCAATCCACCACCTTTATAGTAACCTCCACCGAATACCCGTTACGAATGTTAAAAGCCTTCAAAACCGGCTTATCCAAAGCCAGAGACACAATCAGATAAAGGATATCCGGATCATAAGCCAGTCGTACATCTTCCTCTGAAGGTCTGGACGGTGTACTTGGATGACTGTGGTAATTGGCAATAATACTCAGGTCAGAAGCCCTCGCAAACCTTAGAGACTGAAATTGCTCGGCAGGATCAAACGAAAAATGCTCCGGACTGGCGTCTATATTTGTCAAAGCATATTGTTCCTTCACCAAATTATCCTTCCCTCCCAACAACCCACAGGCTTCATTGGGCAATTCAGCCAAAGCTTGCTGAATAATCCCATCTACTATTTTGCGGGGTACTAGTATCATTTTTGTATGAGGATTTTATGTTGACCTTTCGTCTCAGATTCAAAAATGTCCACAATTTTAAAACCTTGTTCCACGGCACTGGACGGAATATTGTCCAACGGTTCTCCTTCGGTGACCAAAACCTCCAGGATATCGCCTTCATTCAATTTGGACAATTGAATTTTGGTCTTGACAAACGTCATCGGGCAATGATCCTTGGTTACATCTAACTTATATACTGACATAGTTTTATTTTTTTAGATAAATAATGTTTGTCCACCATCGGCCAGTTTCAGGAAAGTGGCAACACCCAGTATATCTTTTACTTCCGGGATAAAGTCGCTTTTTTGCAATCCTAAAATATGCATAGCCATCTCGCAGGCATAGAAATTGACGTTTAATTCTTTTGAAGCCTCGACCAATTCTTCCAGTGTGGCCACATTCTTTTTTCGCATCATATAGCGAAAAATGGATGGGCTAATGCCGCCAAAATTGAGTCTGCTTACAGGAGTACTTTTTAAACCTCCCATAAAAAAGCCAAAGATCTTTGGCAAAAAACCTTGACCTACAAAGCTTCTGCCTTGTTTAATCTTTAAAGCATCCAGGCCCCAGAAGGTGAAAAAAATATTTACCTCATAACCAACAGCAGCAGCACCCGATGCCAATGTAAAAGCAGCGATCAACTTATCAAAGTCACCACTAAAACTTATAATGGATAATTTTTTTTGTTCTGACATAACTTTAATTTTTTACAGAGTGAATATCACACGTTCCTTGTTCGTAGTCAACCAGTTCCGTAACGGTTGGATTTTCTCCGCAAACAGGACACTTGTGGTTTTTCTTACCTTTTATCGTCCTGAATTCCATCGTTTTAGCGTTGAAAGTCAATAACCGATCCGTCAATAAATCACCAACGCCCGTAAAATACTTCAGCACTTCAGCAGCCTGAATGGTACCAAGCATCCCTGCTATAGCTCCGAGTACACCAGCTTGTGAACAAGTGGGAACAGCATTTGCAGGTGGAGGCCCGTAGAAAAAGCAACGATAGCAGGCCGTGCCCGGAACATAGGTAAAAGTTTGTCCCTCAAAACGTAGTATTCCACCGTGTGAAAAGGGCTTTCCGGCAAAGACGCAAGCATCGTTGATCAGAAATTTTACCGGAAAGTTGTCTGTACCGTCCACAACAAAATCATAGTCCTTTATAATATCCAATGCATTCTCTGCAGTAAAAAGAGTTTGGAAGGTAATAACCTCTACATCCGGATTCAACCGGTTTATTTTTTCCTTTGCTGAAATAACTTTAGGCTTGTCAACATCTTCGGTGAAATGGATAACCTGACGTTGCAGATTGCTTAAATCGACTACATCACCGTCAATAATACCTATGGTACCTATCCCGGCAGCCGCCAGATATAGAGCTACAGGAGCACCAAGTCCTCCCGCCCCAATGATCAACACTTTAGCCTTGTTGATTTTTTCCTGGCCTTCAACCCCCACATCCTGAAGCAGAATATGGCGACTGTATCTTTGTATTTGATCGTCTGTAAAATTCATGGCGTCGTATTATTTTATTCGTGAAAACAATTCAGACCCGCCTCCCATAAAAAACAGAAAATCAATTTCATCATCCTGTTTAAGCAAGGTTGTCTCGTAGTCATCTTTCAAAACAAAAGATCCATTCAGCTGTACGGTAACCATTTGTGGTTGTACAACCTTGTTTAAAATAAGTATTTCAGCAATGGATAGTGGTAATTCTATTTCCTGAAGTTTGTCGTTTACTTTTATAGTGCTCATAATTGATATATTTTTTTGTCATTTAATCTACTGCAAAATTCAAACTTTGTTTGAACATAGCATATACCTTTCATAAGGCATATTTATACCCTACTATTGGTATGCACATCTTGAATGAATCTAAGTTTTCTCAAAGCAGGGATTTTCCTTAAAAAAGTGTAGATTTGTTATAAATTATTTAAAAGGTTATTCCCCAATTATTCCATCCGAATGAAACGAATTATCTATTTTATCGCCTTTTTGCTAATTTCAGCAACGATAAACATACAGGCACAGGTCTATCAAACCGGTAGCCGAAGTGAACAGATACGCTGTCTGACAGTCTATGCCGACGGCGATTGGACAAGTGTTCCCGTCATCAAGATGAGCTCAGACAATTTCATTGAGATTTCGTTTGATGAGCTTTCACACGAAAATAAACGTTTCGCATACCGGATTATACATTGCAACGCAGACTGGAAAAAATCGGACATGAATGAATTGGAATATCTGGAGGGCTTTCCTGAAAATGATATTGAAGATGGCCAACAATCCGTTAGCACACTGACGCTATACACACATTACAAATTTTCCCTACCCAATGAAAAAGTGAACCTGAAACTTTCGGGAAATTATGCGGTGGAAGTTTATGACAGAGACGGAACCGGTGAAACCTTAATGACTGCTTGTTTTATGATGCTCGAAAGCAAAGTTGCCATTGAAGGAAGTGTAACGGCTACAACTGATATTGACTACAAGCAACAAAATCAACAGCTCAACTTTAATATAAAGCTAATGGGAATGAGTATTCAGCAGCCCTTGACTGAGCTTAAGGTGAAAGTGCAGCAAAATCACCGCAGAGACAGTGAAGTCCGTAATATAGCCCCTATTCAGGTCAATAACGATATCATAAGCTATGAACACAACAAGGATCTGATTTTTGAGGCAGGAAATGAATACAGAAGGTTTGAAACAACCAGTTACAAATATTCAACCTTGGGTGTTTATAAAATCAGATATTTCAAGCCGTTCTATAATGTAGAGCTTTTTCCTTCCGAACCTAGGTTGAAAGGCTACGTCTATGATAAAGATCAGAATGGCCGATTTCTCATTCACAGTCAGGATGCATCGGATGATTTAACGGAATCTGACTATTTTCTGGTCCATTTTTTCCTACCCATGGAAAGTTCCATCCTTGACGGGAGCCTCTTTTTAAATGGGGATCTTGTAAACAATTCGCTGGACTCCAACAGCAAAATGATTTACAATTTTGAGCGAAAAGCGTATGAGAAAGATTTATTATTGAAACAAGGTGCCTATAATTTCCAATACGTTTATTGCCCGACCAAAAGCCGGAAGTCAACACCTGCACGCATCGAAGGTTCCTATTGGGAAACGGAGAATGAATATCAGGTGTATGTCTATTACCGTCCTGTTGGTGAACGATACGACAGGTTGATTGGTTACAAGCAAATTAATACGTCCTTTTAATCGAGCTTGAAACGCATACGCCAGCGACCATTTTCAAAGTCGTGGCTCAGCAACTTAAAATGTCCTATTTCAGAAGTAGTTGAAACGTGAGTTCCGATGCAGGCGCAAACGTCGTAGTCTCCTACCCGGACTAGTCTTAATGGACTTTCAGTGTTTTCCGGCAATTTGCTGAGATCGACAATTTTGGCAGCTTCTTCCAGCGTTACAAAATCATAGGTCACTGAAAGATTTCTATCTATTACTTCGTTGACACGTCGTTCAATTTCGGCCATTTGCTCAGATGTCGGCGCATTTTCCAGAAAATAGTCACATTTACTCTTCTTCTTTTCTATGTGTGCATTTTTAGAACGACTGCATCCGAACATTCGAATCATGGTTTGGTTCAGAATGTGTTCAGCGGTATGCATAGGTGGAAATTCTTCCTTGTTGTGATTGTTTAAAATGATTTCAACCATATTTTAATAAATTTAGAGTCCATTTTCTAGTCGAAAGACAAAAAGCCCATCTGTGAAGATGGGCTTTGAAATCAAAAAAATGTCACCCATTTTCATGAATGACATTTTAATCTCTTTTGTTTGCTTATTCAGCAACAGGAGCAGCAGCTGTAGCAGCAGCAGAGTCAGCAACAACTGTAGCAGCAGTATCAGCAGAAGCAACTGTAGCAGTACTATCAACAGTAACATCAGCAGCAGGTGCTGTTTTTTTACCACAAGATGCGAATGAAACTGCAACGATAACAGCAAAGAATAAAACTAACTTTTTCATTTTTGTTTAAAACATTAAATTATGACTACAAGTTATATTATCCATTAGATTAAGACATATGGACAAAATTTCGGCACAAAGATATTTAATTTTTCTTAAATAATATAATTATTTCTGATTTTTGATGTTTTTTTTTACACGCGAACGTATTTGCTCCATTTTAACAGTGCAAAAGTAAAAACACATCTTGTATATGAAGTTAATTTTGCAATAATTTTAAGGTCTATAAACAATAGATATGGGCACTCCATTTCTGCAGTGCCCATATTTTATTTAGATTCAAACTGAACTTTAAAATCAGGGTATCTTATATATTTTACTTTCATCCCGATAACCTTCATTTTTCAAATACCAGTCAGGGAATTGTACACCAGACGATTCAGCCCAGTTTTTGTATTTCAGATAAGCGTTTGTGATCATTATTGTTTCTATGGTATAATCATAGGTTGAAGCCACATTGATTGCCCATGGCAAATTTTCAACTGTTTTGTAATACCTGCCCTCTGACGGTTTAGAATCATCCTGACTTGTACCCAAATAGGATAAATTGGCAAGGCTGGTTGGAGCGTAATTGGGCAAGTGAACTTCTTTTCCACGTTCCTTATTAATGATCAGGAATGGATTGAAATTGTTCAAGTCAAGATCGCTTATGGAATATTTATCCGGTGTAAAACCAATATTTACAACGGTCGTGTCAGGTTTAACATAGGGAGTTCCAAGCACCACGTTTACACCAAATCCTGTAACCGGTACCAATACTTTGTTTGCATTATCAAAGACAATAACTGTAATTTTATCCTGGCCTGCTTCTGTACCATTTGCATTTAAAGTGATGTAATCTTCAGAAATCCTGCTGCCTTCTACCTGGATATCGGATGATTTGAGGTTAACACCCGGAAGTTGGAAACCGTAACCATTTTCATAGCCCGCTCCGATTGCCCTTACTACAGTGGTACTTATAACTTCAGTCACTTTATTGTTGGAATTTGTCACGATCTTAAAACGATAGTCTGCAACGAGGTCATTAAAATCATAATCGCCCTTACCTGGCCATAAATCTTCAAAGGCTAGACTTCCAAATCCTTGAGCCGGATACTGATTATTGAAGGCTCTGGCAGGATCATTCGGGTAGGCGTCACTTTCATCGGGTACCCCATCACCGTCCTGATCCAATGCTACAACCTGATTGTTGAAGTGTGACTGAATTTGTGTCTGATCCAATGCGGTACCAAATAGTTTGACTTCATCAATGGAGCCATTGAAAAATTTCTGAGCGGCATTGTCTGAACCGATAGAAAGGTTTCGGCCATTTACATAGAGTTTACCGGTTAAAGCCTTACTATTCTTGAGCTGTCCGTTTATATAAAGCTTCATCGTTGCGCCATCGTAGGTAAGCGCAATATGATACCAGGTATTTAATAGCGGCAATCCACCACCCCAAACTAAATTAACGGAGGTTTTGTCTGCCATATAAAAACTTCCTTGCCAGCCCAACCACTTGTCAATGCCAATTCCGTAACCGTCCCAATCGCCTTTTTCGAAAATTTTTGCGGATCTGTTATCTTTGGTTTTCACCCAGGCCATTATAGTTATAGCTTCAGTTGGATTCAGCTTAGTAACTGATGGCATATTCACATTACTGCTCGTTCCATTAAATTCGAGGCAATGCCCGTTGATGCCTGTTCCCCAGGTAGCATTACTGATAGTGCCATTACTTACTCCTTGTTTATCAGCAGCCACTGTACCGCTATTTTCGTTCAAATCCCAGTAAGACAATAAACTTTCAGCTCCGGTAGCAGTATTTGGTGTTGAGGTATGTATCTGATTTATTTGATCTTCAGTCAATGCAGTTCCATAAACCAGCATTTCATCAATAGTGCCTTTAAATGGATTAATTGTTCCCTGCTTTCCAATGAGAACATCAACCTTTGAAGATTGAATCTCTCCAGAATTGGCGTCGCTCGCCTTAAGTATTCCGTCAATATAAATCTTCATAGTTGCACCATCATAGGTTGCAGCAACATGATGCCAATCTGTATTCAATATTCTGTCTGTATAGGGCATAACTATACTTTTCCAGACAGGTGTATATAAAGCAAATGAAACTCTGCCTTGAGCATCCATTCGAAGTACATATTTTACATTCTGATAAATAAATGTGCCACTGGCTCCTATTTCTGAAAGTTTAAACCAAAAGGAAAAACTGATTTCATCTCCAACCGGGTTAAATTTCGCATTATTGGGTATCACTATATTACCATCTACACCATCAAATTCCAATGCACTGCCACTGATTCCGTTCGTCCATTTTGCTCCTGTAAAAGTTCCGTTATGTACTCCCAAAGCATCACTGACCGAACTTCCTGTATTCTCATCGAAATGCCAGGCAGCCAAAAGCCCTTCTGTAGGATAAACCTTAGCTGTTCGCATTCTTATAGAAGCTAAACTTGCATTTGAAAGGGGAACAGCAATGGATGATTCTGTCACAGCAATTAATCTTCCATTCACCAAAACATTTTTAACATAGGTTGGAAGGTTGATTGTCACATCATAAGCATCAGGCAGCTGACTGTAAAAGCCATTGTGGTATTGCACTTTGCCATCTTCAGAAGTAATATTGATTACTGTTGAGTTATCGGCTGTGATCAGAAATTGAACATCACGGCTTGTTGCCCAGCTAAAATCTGAAGAGACAATCAGATCATCGAATTTATTTTGGGCATCAGAGTCTAATGTTGTGTTTACACAGCCGGTTAAAAATAACACGGAAAGTGCTGATAAAAAAAGATTTAAGGGACGCTTCATAGGGGGCTATTTTTTTACAAAGATAGTCCTTTTTTTATTATTGACAAAATTTAACGTTTATAGGTATCACGTCATTAATGACACTATAAAAGATTGAGTCCTTATCGTATCAGTAGCCACCTTGATGCACTTTTGTCTTTATAACGCCGCTATATTTTCATCGTTGAAAACATTCTTCCCTTCCGCTATCATTAGTTTTTCCAGACGATCGGCGTAGTGCTTTTCAATTTTGCCACGTACTATCTTCATGGTGCTGTTCATCAGTTGGTTTTGTTCGGTGAAAGCTTCAGGAAGTATGGCAAAAGCGGCTGGAATCCAACGTTCAGGAAACATACCCTCATAAGCACCACCTTTTCGGAAGGAATTGACCGACTGCTGAATCAATTCAACAGCAGCTTTTTTACCTTCAGGTGTTTCATAATTGGAAACTGAGCGCTTCAAGGTATCTTTAGCAGGAACAATCAGAGCGACGGTATATGGACTCTGGTTGTTGTAAAGCACAATCTGGTCGATGTAAGGTGAAAGAGTCACCATGGACTCTTCTATGCCCTCAGGACTGTATTTTTCACCATCGCTGCCTATAAGTAAGCTCTTAAAACGACCATAGACGTATAAATAGCCGTCTTCATCCATAGCTCCAAGATCTCCGGTATACAACCAACCGTCTTTTAGGGTACTGGCAGTAGATTCCGGATTTTTCCAGTAACCGGCCATGACGTTTTCACCCCTGATAACCATTTCACCCTTTTGGCCAACAGGCAGGATGTTTCCATTTTCATCGCGGATAGTCATTTCCAGATTTTTCACCAGATAACCGGAAGAACCCAGTTTGTGGTGTTTCATTCCATTGGCGGAAATAACTGGAGTGGCCTCGGACAAGCCGTAGCCTTGAAACATGGGAATACCAATGGCGTACCAGAATTTTTGCATATCAATATCAAGCAGTGCACCGCCTCCTACAAAGAAGTCGAGCTTACCGCCCATAGCACCACGCAGTTTTGAAAAAATGATTTTATCAAAAAGATTGACTAAAGGTTTCAATACACAAGTGCCTTTTGTCCCCTTGTTAAAGCCCTCCTTGTTGTAGATGATAGCGATTTTCAATCCGATATGGAATAATTTTTCAACGATAGGCCCCTTTTCACGGACTCCTTTTTCGATGTTCCCTTTAAAGCTTTTGGCCAATGCCGGAACGCTCAAAAGCAGACTCGGTTGAATTTCCCGGATGGACATGGGTATATTCTTCAGATTTTCAATCGGAGTTTTTCCTACAGGTACCGTGGCAACACTGGCTCCACTTGCCATAAAGCTGTAAAATCCGGCAACATGGGCAAAGCAATGATCGAGCGGTAAAATAATCAAAGTTTTGTAGGTGGTCGGAATATTTATCAGGGACAAGGACTGCTCAACGTTGGCTGTGTAATTGCGATGTGTCAGCAGTATGCCTTTGGGGTCAGCTGTTGTTCCGGACGTGTAGGAAATATTGGCGTAGTCATCGCCTTCTACGGATTCAGATATTTTAATCAGTTCACCGGGATGGGCGGCATTCCATGTTTCACCCATGTCGTAAAGATCGTCCAGAGAGATTTCATTTTCCTGCAATTCTTCCGCCTTGGTGCCAAAAACAATAACTTTTTCAACCTTATTTAGTTTATCCTTGATGGCCCTTATTTTGTGAAGCTGGGTGGAGGAAACCATGACGAAACGCGCATCGGAATGATCCAGTCGAAAAATCAAATCGTTGGACTCGTTGAGTTTTACGGACATGGGCACATTGACACCACCTGCATGCAGAATGGCAAGCTCACCAATTATCCACGAATTGCAACCTTCTGACAATAAAGCAATACGATCACCTTTATTAAACCCAAGGTTTAACAGACTGCCACCCAAACGATGCACCAAAACCTGTGTTTCCTGATAGGTCGTCGGGCGAAATCGGGTATCGCGTTCCCATAAAAAAGGGTTCTCTGCATAACGCGTAACACACTCGTTAAAAAGATCTATAATGGTTTTCTTTTTCATTGGTTGAATGGTATAAGGTCAAGGACAGCCGCTCCTGTTTTTATTACGTCATTGCCTGGCTTAAAAAATATCTTTTTAAAGTTTCATAAAACGATCAGCCACTGCTTTTCCTGCTGCCAATGCTTTCAAGTTCATGTCGACAATAGCCTCCCCTTTTCGTTCAAAAATCCGGCGAATACCGCTTTCTATTTCCTCGTAGGCGATACCGATAAAAGGAGTTGCAGCACCCAGCATTACAATGTTGGAAACGCGGGTGGAACCAAGTTCTTTGGCAATTGCATCAACGTCCAAAACGACCTTGTTGGGAAACGCATCCAGCGCTTTCTGCAAATCTTCCATTTCCGGATAGTTCGGTATGTTGATGAAAGGTGTGGAATTGGTAACAATCCAACCTCCTTTTGACAAATAAGGCAAATAGCGCAAAGCTTCCATAGGTTCAAGCGATAAGATTAAATCAGCTTTACCCTTGGCAATCAAATCTGAATATATGGGCTTGTCAGAGATGCGCAAATTGGATTGTACATCACCGCCTCTTTGGCTCATACCATGAACTTCGGCTTGTTTCATGTACAGATTCTGCTCAACCGCGGCTTCACCAATAACGGCTGCAATGGATAAGATTCCTTGTCCACCTACACCGGAAAGTATAACGTCTTTTTTCATTTTCTACTGAATTATTTCTTTTTACGGCCAATCGTTTGAATACATTCCCTGCGAGGTATAATCACAGATAGTCCCGGGTAGTCCATTTCTTCGCGAATGACATTCACCATTTCTTCGTGGTTCTTTTTCAAGGGTATCAACACATGGAGGTGTGCAGGATCAACGCCTAAGCCTAAACAAATGGCCTCGATCTTACCGGTTCCGGCTGAATCCTGACCACCTGTCATACCCGTTGTTTCATTGTCTGAAATGATAACGGTGATGGGTGAATCTTCATTGATGGCGTCCAATAAGGAGGTCATACCTGAATGGGTAAAGGTTGAATCACCGATGACCGCCACTGCAAACTTCAGGCCAGCATCCGCGGCACCTTTTGCCATGGTTATGGAAGCACCCATATCCACGCAGGAATTGATGGCTTTAAAGGGTGGCAAATAGCCCAGGGTGTAACAACCGATGTCCCCAAATACTTTTGATTCTTCCCCTTTTTCGGCAACAACCAGATTGAGAGCATCATACATATCGCGGTGCCCGCAACCCACACAAAGGGATGGTGGACGACTTTTCACCACTTCTGAAAGCTCAACAGTTTCCGGCATTTCAAAACCAAAGGCTTTAGCCACGATATCCGGATTGAGTTCTCCTACTCTGGGCAGGAAGCCGTCTTTACGGCCATGAACGGTCATACCAATATTCAGATGGCCTTTGAGCATATCTTCAATAAGTGGAAAACCTTCTTCAATGACAATAAGTTCCTTGCATTCAGCGGCCATTTTACGCAAGAATTTATCCGGCAACGGGTATTGTCCTATTTTCAGGACAGGGAAAGGACAACCTTCCGGATAGTTTTCCATCAGGTAATTTAAAGCAATACCGCTTGCAACGACTCCTCTGGATTTATCAGGACCATCCGTAAAGGTATTGTAAATAGATTCTTCGGAATACTTTAAATAGTCATTCTGCGCTGCTAAAAGCTTGTTGTACTGCATGCGGGCAATGGCAGGCAACAATACAAATTGATTTGGATTACCGGAAAAATGAAGTTTATTCTGGGGCTTTTCAGCACGACGTGCCACACCGGATCTTGAATGAGCCAGACGGGTGGTAATGCGCAACATCACAGGCACTCCACAACGTTCTGAAAGTTCAAAACCTTCGTAAACCATGTCGTAAGCTTCTTGCTGATTGGATGGTTCCAGAATCGGAATCATAGCAAAGTTGCCGTAAAATCTCGAATCCTGTTCGTTTTGAGATGAGTGCATCGAGGGGTCATCTGCAGCCACAAAAACAATACCGCCTACAACGCCTGTCACTGCAGAATTGATGAACGCATCCGCTGCAACATTCACGCCTACATGCTTCATACAAACCAAGGCACGTTTTCCTGCAAAAGACATTCCCAGAGCAGCTTCCATGGCTGTTTTTTCATTACAAGACCAACGGCAATGTATTTTTTCAGTTTTGGCTTTGGTGGAAGATTGAATATATTCGGTTATTTCGGTGGATGGCGTGCCGGGATAAGCATAAACGCCTGAAAGACCAGCATCCAAAGCGGCTTGCGCAATGGCCTCGTCTCCAAGTAAAAGTAATTTCTCCATATATTTTAGTCAATTATTTGCTTAAGGTCAGCAAAAATACAAAATTTACTCCAAAATTCCTCGCTTGTTCAATGCCTGATGATAGGCCTCGGCATTTACATTGTGTTGTGCTAAAGTTGTTGCAAAAGCGTGATAGCCTGAAAAGTCATATCTGGCACACATATAAATGTAGGTGTGTTGTGTAGCATTTAAAACGGCATCAATGGCAGTGATGGAAGGAAGTCGTATAGGGCCGGGAGGCAGACCGATGTTTTTATACGTATTATAGGGTGATGATATTTTGGTTTGTCCGCTCAGAATACGTTTTATGGTTAAATCACCAACAGCAAACTTAACGGTTGGATCAGCCTGCAAGGGCATGTTAATACGAAGTCTGTTCAGATACAAACCAGCTACCTTGGGCATTTCGTCCGATTTATTGGTTTCCTCTTCTACAATGGATGCCAATGTTGAAACTCCGGATTGTGATAGACCTATTTTTTTAGCTTCATCTATACGGGTGTCGTTCCAGAATTTGTTGTATTCTCTCTGAAAAAGGGCCAAAAGCTTATCGGATGACGTATTCCAGTAAACATCGTACGTATTGGGAATGAAGATGCACATGTAGTTTTGAGGGGTAAGCTTCAAGCTGTCTTGCCAGGCTTTTTCCTGAAAACGATTTAAAATAGTCACGGAATCAATCATTAACTGCTTGGACAACCTGCCGGCCAAATCCTGAACCGTTCGTAAATTGTTAAATGTCAGTTTAACTGGAGTTTGTAAACCGGAACTTAAATTTCTGGCAATCTTGTAACTGGACATTCCCGGTTTGATATCGTACCGACCCGGGTGAACGTCCTCCTTGTATTTTAAAAGATCCAATAGAAGCACCAGTTTTCCCGGATGCTTGATTTTTCCTACTTCGATCAGTTTTTTCAGTACTATTTCCTGATTGTCACCGGGATAAACAAAAACACTTACGGTTTTATCAATATGACAAGGTGACTTTACGAATGTCATAAAAAGCCAACTTGTCGTGTAAACGGCTACTGCCATCAGGCAGAATTTTAATAAACGGGAGCTTGAGCGCTTCATCTGATTAATATTTTGATTCCACAAAAGTAGCTGTTTTTTTCAAAATAATTACATGCTTAAAGTTTGGAGTGTTAAAAGACTTTTCTATCTTTGCACCGCGAAAAGCGAATCAGCATACG
>Ga0209123_1000399_pt1 | contig 58883 bp, 40 predicted proteins | sample BarGraIncu00431A_FD_184500 | JGI IMG/M metagenome (GOLD analysis project Ga0209123, IMG submission 184500) | Arctic peat soil microbial communities from Barrow, Alaska, USA - Barrow Graham LP Incubations 004-31A (SPAdes) (version 2) | ecosystem: Environmental > Terrestrial > Soil > Wetlands >... | reverse complement strand
GACGATTTGCCTGGTGGCCAGTTTCAGTGGACCGTCAACTCGGTGGACCGTCAACTCGGTGTACCGTCAACTCGGAGAACCGTCTACTTCGGCGAACCGTCTACTTTGGAGGACCGTTTTATGTCGTATCCGTACACAATTAAGTTCTTACCAAAAAGGTATTTAAATGCCTGAAGTTCCGTACAGGGGAATTCACCAAAAAACAATTAAGTTTTTACAAAAACATCAAGGAAGCCGAAAAACTGAAAATTTCCCATACAATTAAGTTCTTACAAAAACGTGTTCAAATTACAAATGCCTTTATTCTCAATTATTTTTACATCGAGCCATCACCTCGTCCGCTAAAAATGGTACGCAAAGACCACAGTAAGCAAAAAGTCAGATCAGTGAACTTCAAACCCAAGCACTTCCAAATTCGGCAATAACGGTTTGGAAATGTGATGTGGGTACTTGACTAAGATTATACTCGGCGATGGGATAGAAGAAGCTATAACCTTCTTGAAAATCACGACGATAACGGGATTCAGTAATGCGTCCGCTAGCTACTGCCCGATCATAATTAATGGTACCTGGGAGCAGAGTGGAAAAATGCCAGCTTATGCTATCGGCAAAGGCCAAGAGTTTCTGGGTATTTTGCACATCGCGATCAAATTCCAGCTGTGTTTGCCCAGGGAAGCCATACATCATATAGAGGTCGGTGCGAATTCCCCTGCGGTGCAACTCACTGCATAATTCAGAGATTTGTTCTTGTCGGATGTGCTGCCAGGGAATTTTCTTATTGAACCGGGGCGAAAATGTCTCGATCGCAAGAGTTACAATATTTACCCCAGCAGCGGATATTAGATCAACCAATCCAACGTCCATTTGGTATTCTTTAGAAGCCGGGAAAAATAAATGGGCAAAAAAGGCGTCTGGGTTATTGATGACAAAATCCGTGTCTTTAGAATTCCTTCGGTAGTCGGCCAGCATACCCAAGAAGCTACGATCTTCCGCGTGAAATCCGAAAGTATCAGCCTGATTGTAAAATACTCCCACATCGTGTTGCTGCCTCGCAACAAGGAAGTCCCGAAACATACGATTGGCTCCCATGTGACGGATACCTGAACCGTCACGCGGAAGGGTTGGACAATATGGGCAGCCGAAGGGGCAGCCACGAGAAGCATAAAAAGCAAAGGTAGGGGTATCTTCAGGCAAAGATAGTGGCGCATACACTGGACTTTTACGAGTCAATCCCTCCAAATAACGCGCATGGCCATTGGGTAACCTGAACACTGTGTTTAGAGCCCATGGGTGATCAAGTGTCGCCAACCGCTGGCGCATTCCTGTTTTTCTCACATTGCCGCTGCCGTCGAGATACGCCAAGCCCGCGATATGGGACACATCCTCTTCACCACGGCTCAGCGACTTAAGCAACTCGACGATGGTTTCTTCACCTTCTCCGATCACAATGTAATCTGGCACTGACTCTTCTAAATGCCACTCTGGCTTAACACTGGCATGAATACCGCCCACGATAACCGTCTTGTGAGGAAACTTCGCCTTGATGGCCTGGACAAGACTATCAACGAGGCATTGCTCAAATGTGAACATCGAAGTAACAAGGATCCAATTGGGGTCAATGTCCCGTATCTGGTCCAATATTGCATCATCAAGTAATCCGTACCCTAGTCTATGCTCACCTAGCATCTGGCGTTGTTCAAATCCTTCGGCAGCTGCGTCTATAAAGAAGGGCTCGAATCCTTCAGCCTCTAACGGCCCAAGCACTGTTGCCGCTGGAAGGCTGAAATTGGTCCGGAGTTTTTGTACGGGTTCCCCATTAGAAATGGGGGAGCTCCTACGGGGTGAAATAAAAAGCACCCGATCGTTCACTGTTCTCTCCCTGTTTGTTCAGGCGCTAGGATAGGACTGGATGACCGAGCAATTTTCAAGTTCCACATTTCTTGGGATTTTTTTAACAGACCGTCAAGTTCAGCTTCTTGTTTCTTAACAACTTCGGGGTACTTTGAAGCCAACCACTTTGGCAAAAGCTTCTCTGCATCTTCGTGCCTAATGGTACCTTTGCGGATACTAATAGCTGTGATCATGAAATAACCGATGTAGAGGTAGATTGATTCATTTGTGAAAAAATCTTTCCACAGAGATATAAGTAATGCCCCTCCCATAATAAGATACACAATTACATATAGCATTACGCTATCCTTGCACTCTGGATCAAATATCGCAATACCCAACAAACTGAGACTGCATATAAGCATCGAAATATCTGACCAAACATAGGTGGTAATAGGAATCATAGTGCGGCGGTAAATAAAAAAACTCCAGGCAATGAGAGTCAAATAAAAAAATGTCAAATATAACGGCAATAGCCATGGGTCCTCTGGCCTAAATTCTAAGTGAAAAATTTTAGCAGCTGTTATCGACCCCAGAAAAACAATGGCTGCACGAATAAAGAATTCCTTGGCCCTATCATGTTCAGATAACCTAACAAAATACCTATCTCGTACCCATTCCGTTTCTTCCAGCATTTCTAGAGTCACATAAATTCTAAAAAAGTGTAAGGCAACACCGGTAGTAAAAACAATAATAGCGATCAAAGATAATAAAAAGTTCAACAGTTTAGGGATAGGCGCCATCGAATGAACAAATACAAATGCTCCGCCCCAAAGCTTCAAATTTGAGAAGGCTGTACCCAAAATAGTAAATACAGCCAATACAAATGCTATCAAATAAATTAGCTTGAACGCAGAAGCCTTAACACATGGCTTTTCGCAAAAGTCACTCATTTTTCAGCCTCACATATTCGATGCCGCCGCACACGATTGAGAAAGGATTTAAGGCGAGCTGACTCGGGGCGGGCGAGCACATCCTCAGGCGTACCTTGCTCAACAACTTTTCCTTCATCCATAAAGACAATCCGATTCGAAACCTCACTGGCAAACTGCATCTCATGTGTAACGATCACCATTGTCATCCCACCCTTTGACAACTCAGCTATAATATCAAGGATGTCACCCACAATTTCAGGATCCAGCGCCGACGTGATCTCATCCAATAAAAGGACATCTGGTTCCATCATAAGAGCGCGAGCTAGAGCTACGCGTTGCTGCTGTCCGCCTGAAAGCGTTTCCGGGTAAACCTGAGCCTTTTCAGCGATTCCCATTCTTTCTAGCAAGGCCATTGCCTGCTTATTGACTTCTTTTATAGGTCGGTTGCGAACTAGATGTGGTGCTAGACTCAAATTTCCTAGAACAGTCCTGTTCGGCCAAACATGAAGATGTTGGAATACCATTCCGACACGTTGCCGGTAAGCATTGGGGTTAACCGACTGCGGTCGGCTCTGATTTTTCATGCCTGCGACAACATTGCCGTCAAAAATAATGATTCCATCATCAATGGGATCTAGCAGAGCGATACTTCTAAGGAGAGTGGTTTTACCGCAACCACTAGGCCCAATAACAGCAACAGTCTCACCTTGTTTAATCTCTAAATCAATGCTGGCTAAAGTTTTGTTGTTGCCGAAAGCCTTGCAGACATTATTCAACCGGAGAAACGACATTAGGACATCCTCCACCACTTGGCTGCTTCTAGATGGCGAGTGATAAGCGCCAGGGGAAGGATTAAAATCAGATAAACGAAAGCCACCGTCGTATAGACCTCGAGTGGACGGTAACTGTTCATGATAAGGTTCTGTGCCGAGTGTAGCAATTCATAAACCGCGATGAACGAGGCCAACGATGACAGCTTAAGTGTGCTTATATACATACCCAAAAGCGGAGGAATGATAACTCGCAGTGCCTGTGGGACGGTCACGCGCATTAGTGCCTGCGACTTAGTCATTCCCAAAACGCGAGCGGCTTCCACTTGCCCCTTAGGGACAGCCAGCAAACCAGCCCGGACAATCTCAGCGACAAAGGCGCTGAGGCTGAATGAGAGAACGACGACAGCTGTCCAAAACCCAGAGAGACTGATCCCCAGAAGTAGCGGTGCGCAGTAATACACCCATACAAGAATGACCAAGACAGGTAATGCGAGGAACAACTCAACGAACCCGGAGACAGGCAAACGCACCCATAGCGATTTCGATGCTCGTCCCAGCCCCAGGATGCTACCCCCAACCGTACCAAAGACTATCGACAGGGCAGTAATTTGCACGGTCAGCCAGCCACCTTCAACAAAGACCATTTTGTTGCGCCATACCATGTCAAAGTCCCAAACATACATTGGTTAGTTCCTTGTCCAGATTTTTTTCTGGCGAAGCCACTTAGCGTCATACTTCTTGTAGATTTCGTCTAGCCTTCCTGTCGAGTCGAGAAAATCAAGAGACGTATTAATGAATGTCAACAGCGGCATGTCCTCGTATCGGACGGACCATGCACAAGGTGTTAAATTATAAGGATTGCCAGCGAAAAGGTCACGGGCTTCCGGATGTTCTGAAACAAACTTGCCGATGAACCAAGCGTCGCCAAGAGCGACATCGGCACGGCCTGACAATACATCAGAGTACGTCATCGACTGATCACCACCAGAAATGATTTTGATCTGTGCCTTCTTAAAATTCGCCTTGGCGTACTCATGTCCCTGTTCACCTTGCGTTACCGCAACAACTACCCCATCTTTGTCAATATCCTGAAGTGTCTTAAAACGCGATTCATTTCGACGCACAAGCGCGCTGTTTCCTATGTACATCTGAGGCTGCGTAAATGCGACAACCTTGGCACGGGGGATAGTAGAAAATATAGGTGCTATTGAAAGGTCATATTTGCCCGATTGCAACCCTGCTGCAAAGGTTGCGAAATTTGCTTCTTCATATTCGAGTTTAACCTCCATGACGCGGGCAATTTCCTTTATGGTGTCAATGGACGTTCCAGTGAGCTCACCGGTTTTTGGGTCGCGAATAATCCAAGGAGGTGCGACGATATAGCCAACTCGCAACACCCCTGTGCGCTTAATTTTAGAGAAGGCATCTTCCTTCACGGGACCGGAGGATCCAGGTGAGCTACAGCCAACAAATATCAACAAACACAGGGTAGCAAAAGCAAACCGTAACTTATTAAACCTGAAAGACTTAGACATTTATTACTCCTTTTTTCGGGATCAGACCTCGGCAGGAGACCTATTGCACGCAGAGAGCTGGTAACACAATTTGCACGCAATTCTTCATGAATTATCATGATTTTTTTGTTGATATCACATCTTGACCTTTTTTGCAAAATAAAGCGCTTGTGTCTAGGAAACAGGGACATTTTTCAGCTTTTTCATCGTATACGGAATGCGCAGACCAGACAGTAGGAGGCCCGCCCCCCCCCCTCGGTCCACGGCAAAGCGTGCCATTTTTCACCCCTTGGACATGAAAAATCTTTCTCGTAGCCCTTCATGTTGCACCTTGAGCTATTTCTCCCTCAGTTTTAGGGCCCAAAGACTTTTTACCCAATTACATGAAAAACCGGTAGTCGTATATTTCGTTTATAATGTCGGGGGACTGCTTGACCACGTCAGCGAAGACTTTGGAATATTCAGCTGTCGATCTGCGAGAGCATTGCCGTGGGCATGGACATCGAGATCCTAAATAACATCGTAGACCGCAGGTGCGGGGCGTGCAGGCGCCCAACGGAGCGTTGGCTGACCGGCCTGCTCATGGGCAGGTCGAGTCAATGGTTGACAACTTGTCAAACTTATATGGTCATTATTTAGCTGGTTTGTCACTTTTATCATAGGATGGTCTTCTTTCTCCATGTGCGTAATTTGGAACGACACCTGTCCTGATGGACTCTGCGAGCCTATTTGCCTTTTGGGTTAACAATACATTTTTAATTTTTTTAGCAGATTCAATAGACTGCTTTGCAAGAGCCAGCGCCTCATCCTTTTCATCAAAAAATCTCAGTTGATTGGCAAGATTAAAGACGGCATTCACAACGCCCTCCTTATCATTGAGGCTCGAATATATGTTTTTAGAGGCAAGGAGACTGCTCTTACACAATGCCTTCTCACTCTCGGCTCTGTCAGTTATGCCCATGGCATTGAATGCAATATACCGTTGACCTGCCGAATTACCCATCAACAGCAACACACCTGCCAGCATTAATAGGTCGTTACTTTTTTCTGTCAGATCAAGAGCAATTGCAAAAGCTGCATTATATTCTTCATATAAATGTCTCAGTCGACTGACTGTGGCTTGATGCTGTTCGTCCGCAATAAACGGTAATCCAATTAGACTAGAAGCCGTAATCGAAAAGTATAGTTGCGTGTCTTCCGTCATATAGGTGAAGGACAATAAATAAGCCTTCCACGCAAGAAAGTATGCCTTGTATCGTTCCGCGTTAAAAGCGCCAGTCAGACGAATCCCCTCGTCGCAAATCCCTATCAAGTCGGCGGCTGAATCTACAGTTGGGTCGTAAAAATCTAAGAGCCCCATTAATGCATTTAGTTGGGCAATGCCGTCTTCGGAACCGTAACAAATAGTTCGTAATTCTTTTTTTGCTGATTCGCTAGGCAGCCCGTGTCGCAACCCATTTACCCGTTTATTATCTTTGGTATCTTTGCCTTTTGATTCGACGACTGGCTTGGCTGAGGGGTAAATCTGCGGCTGAACATCCTCTTTTCCCTTTTGCATTATATATTTCAGGATCTCGTCTAGTTTTTCTTCTATACGAGGGATATGCAGCTGCGGAAACGCCTCAACTAAATGAATATTTTTATAAAGTTCGTTCGCTAGGAATGTAGCATCGATTTGATTGACAATAAATCCAAAACCTGCTCCAAATTCGTTCATTCTGGCAATTATGCTATTGCTCAACTTTCTAGGGGTTACGAATGTCCAACGTTCTATTGTAAACTTCTGAGAATCGCGCAGTTCTGCTGCCTTTTGCATATCGCTTTTTATCTTTTGAACGAAGTCACTATCGGTCCTTTTTTCGGGTTTAATCGGGCAATAGATGGCAAGAATCCTATTTTCTGAGCGCACATATCCATCATTGCCCTCATCACTCCGCGTTCCGTCAATCACCTGAAAATCATCACCATAGATGCACGTAAAAATTGAATTGCATAAGCGTGTAAATTCTTGGGGATTGGACATGATCCCTATTTGGTCTTCAATCATATTCTCATCCTTCTAGGTCAATGCATGGCTAACCCGGGTTGCCCGGGTCTTGACGGCTGGTTGGGCCACCTTCTTTGGGGTTGCCCACCCTTGTGCTGCGCTGGTTTCTCGTGTCATGGCTGATGAAAGTTGCACGAATTTTAGGAGGGCCACCTTGTTGCACCCAAAAAATCTTATAATTTTATGTCCGACCCCTTTATATTCTTAGCCCGGTCGTTGGCGACTTTCATAGTCTCATAGGATATTCCGCCGGACACTTCCTCAAATGGTATCAAAAAACCACCTTTGCCAAAGACACGAGCCCCGTTATTCAAAATAAAGACTTCACATACCTCACCGCTTGTTGTAGTTATAGTTTCTGTCTTCAATGATGATCCTCCGATTACTGTGGTTAAGAAATTCATGATGTCATCGTTGCACACAAAGGACTAGTGGCAGGTCCACGACCAACCTGTAACGGTCAGAGACGTCGTGCTTGAGTTTTTTACAAAAAATTACCTCTCGGTAAGGGAGGACATTTTGAGGTGTTTTGGTGCCTGTCCACCTTAAGGACATCTCATTACTTTATGTTTGGGCCAAAAGTTCTATAACAAATAAAAGGAACCCAGCGAGAATGCCTTTAACATATTAATCCAAATTGTCGAACCGTCCTATTTCTTGGTTTTTGGTGCCTTCTTTGCCGAAACCGTAATTGTGGTCTTAGCAGGAGCCTTTGTTGACTTGATAGCCTTTCCAACTTTTGTCGGAGCCTTTCTCGCCTTGATGCCAAGGTTAATGAGAACATGAAACAGTTCTATTCCAGCACCGTGATTGGTTTTTGCAACTTTGAGGTGCCTAACTTGCTCAAACCTGCCTGAGAGATCTTCAAATCCTTTATCTAGGTCAATTAGAAATGTTACAGGGTATTCTGTTGACATAACATCAGCTTGATAAGATATCCACTTATTATCAAAGTCACTAGGCTTCCCAGTATGATAAACAATCATGTAGTATCTTTTTAAGCTTTTAACATATTTTTCAAGCCTTAAAATATGTTCCTTTGTGTACTCGGAGTCACGTAAAATAAGAGCTTCCCAAAGAGCGATGCTTTGACCTGAGGATTGAATCAATAGATCTGCCTCACCCGCATCCTTACCACCAGCTGATGTTCCAATACGGGATTGATCGACAATTGTCCACCCCCAAACAGGGAACCTCAATCGAAGGATAGCAAGAAGCAGATCATTATATCGGTTCTCATGGGTTATTTGGCGAACACTTTCAATCTTTTCAAGCATCACGTTGGCGGCAAGCAGAATCTCGACAAGAATGAATTCGCTTAAGTTCAATTTACCGTTTAGAGATTTAGGCAAAATCTTTGGAATGTCATCTGGCTTCTGACTACTTAGATTTCCCATAAGCAGCTTCAGCCTCTTTATAGTTTCTTCATCATAATATTGCTGCCTCAGGTCCTCTAAAACCAAAGGTACATGCAATTTCTGCTGTTTATAGTAGGACACTGCACAGTTAATATAGTCAAAGGCAACTTCATGCAACCCCCTAGAGACGTACTGAAAATAGATGGTATGCAAGACTTCTTCAGCATAGCGATATTTACCTGACAATGAGTTCAAGATACGGTCGATGTCGCGATACCTTTTGACGTAGGCTAAATAATGGACGCTGTTGCATTCGATATCCTGAAGAAGGCCCATGTAATCACTGCCCTCTATTTTACCGTAGCCGTCTCTGAACCTTTCCCACTCAAAATTGGAGTTGGATAGAAGAACATAATCATCCATTGACAGCGCATGTATGGTTTTAGCTCTCCACAGATGAAAAGAATAACTGACATTCTTTGAGTCGCAGGAAATTAGGTATTGCAACATCCTTACTGCCTTAGGATGATCATGTTTTTGATACAAGTTGTACAATGCAAGAAAAAATTGTTTCCGCCACTCTTGTTTCCGTTTGTCGCCAGGAAGCCCCAGCGTTTTTGGAACCTCAATTGCGTTTAAGGCGTCTAAGTCTTTCTTCTTAAATGCTAAAACTAAATCAACTTCAAACAGTAGTGCTTGCACTGCGTCAGTCCTGGCGGCCTTGGACTCATAATGTTTCTTTATATTTTCAATTAACTTCCCAGCATAAGGTTGCCAGTAAGACTCTGAATTGACGCTTTGTATCAACGCCGTCTCAAGGTCAGTGATAGTAATTCGGGAAGCAATGTAATCATCTATATTTATCGAAAGCATTTTCTCAGCAATAAGTTCTTTAAGGTCGCGACTCTCTATAATGTTAATCGCACCGAGCAACCTACCTAAATCGTTGTTTTTCTCGAAAAAGACCGAAACAAAGCATTTACGGGAGTCGCTATCGCCAACATTAATATACTTACAGAGTAATAAGGACAATGAGTGCTGAGTGTCTCTGTTCCAGATATGGCTTAGGGTCTCGTCAAAAATGTCAATTCTGTTGTTCGGCAGATCGTCTACAGAATATTGCAAGGCAACGCCTTGTATCAAGTTGTCTAGTGTAGAAAGAGTTTCTGTGGCAGGAAAGCCCTCAGCTTCATAGACATCTTTATCTCTATCAATAGAGATATAGGCAAGTAGCAAAAGACGCAAGTAAATCTTGAGTTTTTCCCACTGTTCCTTGTTAAGGTAAGCGTATTTTCCTTCAAGGCTGGCGTTATCAAACTGCATTGTATCCGCAATATTTCGAAAATGTTTGTCAAGCAAGCCGAACTGCTGGAGCCAGAGATATAAATATCCCCAATCAACGATCTCCGCCCCAAAGTCAGTGACGCCTCGTTTTACCTTTCTTTTCTCCGCGCCTATTTCTGAATAGTTTATTACTTCAACTTCATCTAGGATGTAAAACTCTTCGATTACCCTTGTAGCAAAAGCCAAAGCATGGCAAGGAATACTGCCGCTGTAACTGGGGTCAGGCAAAAACTTTGATGCTTTTAGTATGTGTATAGCCAGGTCGACAAAGGAGTAATCAATGTCAACAAACTCTGTCCTCACACATCGATGGGTAGTCATACTCATATACGTAAGCATTTCCTCAATTACTGCTGGCATGAAATGATCGTCAATATGAGCCATGGAGAAGGGAGGAATAGCACGGTTAGTGATTGTAAAAAAAGCATTTAAGATGTCGTTATAGCGGCCCAAGTGATACTGTTGCTTGATTACCCCTTCACTTGTCCTTGGTTGGGAGAAGGCTTTCTTGGAAGAGTAGATGAAGATCCGAGACAGCACCTGGCCAACCTCTTTTGCATCAAGTCCCTGCACCAACATCTGGCGTAAGGTGATACCAAACATTTCCATCCAGATGCTGCCAATGACGTCACATTCATCCCTAGCTTGCTCTTCTTTTGAGTCCTGCCCACCTAGCAATTCACGGTCGATATGTACGTTGTCGAGCGCTTTAAAAGCTATTGGACTTAGCGAGGCATCAGAAAGGAGATGTGGGATAATTTCTGGGAATTTAGTAAACAATTCGCGGTAAATCGTCCAGACAATAAAAGGTTTGGAAGTGTCACGTAGCTGAGAAATTATACTCAAATAAGGTGATGGGAAAGCTTGATCCAATTTGATTATAAATCTAATGTATTGAAGGTAATTCCGCCTTGTCTCCTGAAAATCAAAAAGATCATGAAATCCCAGTTCGTGGAATTCCATTTCCTCGATCAACGCAAAAGAATTATGTGACGTAAAATTTACAAAAGGTACAGGATCCTTAATAGAGATACGTCGGTAACCTTGGCCGTCCAACCATACCTTGCGAAACTCGGAACCTGAATTAACCAAATCCACCGCGTCGTTCAAATGCGATACGCAATAGCCGCAAATTGCTTTTGCATCGTCATTCGTGAGATACTCATGAAGACCGTCGGGCCAAATTCTACCTAATCGAAGCCGTTTCATAAATCGCCTGAAATTGGCATCAGTAGGTTCTTCACCTGCTAACAACAGCCACAAGGTTGCGGCTATCTCATTTCTTAACTGTATGACGTACGAGTTGTCTTCCCAGCAGTATACATTGGCGGAGTGAGTTTCCGACAAAATTCCTTTTTCAACAAGTAAATCTATAGAAATGGTTGATCCAACCACCTCATTAATAAGCCTATTTACAACAGAACCAGCAATTGTGCACTTACTGTTTTTATAATATATTTCGTAAAAGGTTTTCAAGCACAGTCTCATTCCAGCAGACAATATACCTTCTTCGGCATCGGCTTCGACGTCTGAATAGTTACAAACATATTGTCTAATTACTTCAGGAAGTCTGATTTCATCATCAATGACTCTCACTACCTGTATCTCTAAAAAATCATTAAGCTTCAGGTATGTGCTGTTTTTTTCGTTGTAGTCATCAATTATTTTCACAAAAGCAGTTTCTCCTCGGTCTTTATATTCAAGGTTGATAATTACTTTTGATAATAGAGTGGCAATATTATTTTTAAGATTCTCTCCTTTTATCTTTCGATCTACATGATAGCTAAAAGATGTTGATGTTGAAGAAAAACGCTTCAATTTTTCACTCAAAGGTCCAAGCCTTTGTTGAATGTCATGCAATAAGTACATAGTTTATCCTCTGTTTACAACCTCAACACGCAACAAAGATCCAAAAATGAAAACTTTCAGCTGCATGCAGCCTATCCTTACGTAACTTTTATATTATAATTATTCCAGCGATATCCTTCAGACTACCAACCTCACCATCTATATGTTCTAAAACCCCATGCCTCGGATGAGGCGGTACCCAGCAAAACCTGTATTCGTCTTGGTAAGCATACTCCTAGCCGACGCAAGGGAGCCCTAAAATGATAAATTTGCAATGTTGTATTTACGAGCAACATCCTGTCTTAAGCAGACCCCGGCGTTAGACCAAGGACTTCATTGTAAAGGCTGATAAGGTGGTCAATTGTCAGATCAAGAATCGGCTCATACATAAACGAGTTGAGATGAATATTCGAACTGACGGTTATGCTAATTTTTTCAAGTGTACGCATCGCATGTGCTGATGGTGCTAAAGATGCATATTCTTTTATAAGACTACCAAATTGATTCATTGATTGGCACCAGAAGTTTTCATCACATTTGATGCGCCGCAGTTCATTGGTTAGGTAAATTTCAGCTCGCAGGCGTATCGTCATAGACAGCAGAACCTTGTCTTCAAGGTTTAAGCCGTCATGCGTGGTACGAGCGCAGATTTCATTCGATTTATCGAAGAGCAAAGCCCTCACTGAGCGGTTATCGCTGGTGTTATAACTTGCCCCAAAGAGTTGGTTGTAAATACTTAAATAATTTCCAACTGTTATGTTATCTGTGTCATCCTTCCAGTGCAGCAGGCTGGTGAGTTTCAGGTAATCAATATCAGTCTCACCTTTAGTGTATTCAATTAGATTTCGTGTAAATGGGATGGAAGCGCAAAGAATGCAATCATTACTGTAAATGTTATTTTTCCACTTACCGATGAAATAGTTTTTAATTCCCTCTGCTTTTTCGAGGGTGATGGCGCTACCGTTACGGTTAGCCATGAGGCATCTGTCTCGGTGAACAAAATTATTGGCGAGGGTCCTGAAAAAATCAAAATTATGGGTTAGAATGACCTGGTGAAAGTTTCCCATGTTGCTAAGGTCTTCCAAGTATTGGACGATTGCGTGCTTGTTCTTGTAGTCAAAGGAATCTGCTACATCATCAATGATGAAAAGTGTCTCTTGGTTGGCTAATTTCCGTGATTCTACTTCAAAAATGAAATCGAGGAGGTAAAGTGCCCGCTTTTCACCTTGGCTGAGAGTCTTAATTTCAGATCGTGACCATTCGACCGTATCGGCACCATCTTTGAACGTAAACAAAAGCTTCGCTTTTTCTTTGCCAAGTACCGCCTGTGCCTGATTGGCTACTGTGAGTGTAAAAGGCATGTCTACGAATCGGTCATTAAAAAGTTCAACAGCTTCGGTCCATCTGGGTGCGGCCTGTGCGGCATCCGCTTCAATGCGATCCATTTCAGCTTTGCTTGAGGCATACGACCCTAGGTAGGCCGCTGCATCGGTGTTGTTCATTATATAGAAAGACCAAAGATCTTTGCGGAACTGAACCTGGTTCGCAAGTTGTAGCTTCTCCAAAAGGAATTCAACCTGGGTCGATGAAAGGCTCTCAATGAGGTCGGTAAGTGCCTGAGCTTGTGCGTTTTTAGCGAGGCTAGCACGCAGTTTTTTCAGTTCCTCATCGCCATCAATTTTCGCGTGGATTATTTGAAGTTTCCTATCGAGTGCTGATTTATCAATGGAATCTGATTCGCCTCTAAGGTGGACGCGATGGCCACCTGCAAAGAAGCCTTGCTTGTCCAGTGTTGTAAAAGATGTTTCTGCCTTCGTTGGATTGAAGACACCCTTTTGGTAGATTGTTCCTGCCTGGTTGAAAAGTTCCTGGTAGCGCTCGTTGAATTCGCTCGCTTTTGATATGAACTCCTGACTCCTTAAAACTTCTATGGCTTTGGGGTCGAAAATAGTCGCGTATTCGTAAGGACTCAAGTCATCATCAATAATATTTGCAGTGATTGTCCCGATGCAAACAGGGAAGTCGGACTCATCCCAGTCTTGGAGAACAGCTTGTTCTACTTCCGTTTTTTTAACTTTAGACGACTTCTGAAGGGAACCAATTAATTTGTTTCTAAGTTTGTCCAGATCGACCATAAGTTCATCATATCTGGCTTTGTTCTCTGGATTGACAAGGATATTTGTGATGGCGGGGCTGTCGGATCTAATGTCGATTTCCGACTTAAGGACATAAAGCATCTCCTTTGGGGTTGCGATACCATCGGACTCAACCACATGTGTTGAGATTCGGTTGTAGCGCTCTTCTTTTGGCACATCTCCTTTGGCAAGGGCTTCAAAGGTTCTTGAAAAAGAAGTCTTCATCAGACCATTGGGCGCGTAAATGGCGTAGGCTTTTGCTTTTGATCCAGACACTCTAAAATCAAATACGTAATCCAAAGAGTGGATGCCGTAGCAATTATTAAGGCTAACTTTCAGCTTATCCATATTGACTACTCCTTTGATAACATATAAATCATATATTCAGTATATTCAAAGCAATCACTCTAATGACTGCTCACTCGCATGCGCGGAGTCCTTGGGCTCATGTGAGCGTCCCTTCTGGTTCATGAAAGCCAAGGCAGCGCATACCCGCTTCTATCAACTTCACGATATCTGTTTCTTTCACGTTATCTCCTTTTTTATGTACTAACCTATGGTTGCTTTCAATAATCCAGTAGATATGCAAATTCACGTTTCATGAACCAAGGTTCAGTTGGTGCTTCAGCCCTTTCATCAACTATTGGTTTTATGTTGGTCATCACTCGATCCAAGTCTTCCACAGAATGACTTAAACCCACTGCTACCCCGAAACGATGATAGCTATCCTCCGTAAAATCTCCATAAATCCTATCATGACGGGGCAAATCTATCAAAATTGCTCCGGAGCTGCCAGAAAATTGCCGGAGCCAGTTAGAATATTCACCTACGAGATTTTTATAAAATGGGACATTACACCCTCCACCGCAGAGGAATACACGGAATTTAGTTTTCCATTCCTGCGCCGTTGGGTGCATCGTCTTGAGATGCTGCGCTAGCCTGAAAAGCTGTACCTTGCAACCTTGAAAAAAGGCAGCCTCTGCCTCTGCAAGTGAGCGAATACATATTTCATGGCAAGGTTCGTAAGCTGTAATCTCCTTGAGTGGGGCTGCCGCGTCCGGCATCAAGTTTTCAATACAAGTTTCGATTGATGCTACAACCGCTTTCTTTCGAGCAAAATGAAGAGACTTAACCCCTTTGGGTTCAACGCTCGTCGAGAAAAGTGGAAGCCGACTTTCGTTATTTATCTTTATGACGTTAAATCCGCAAATATCGAGGGTTCCGGCACCGATATCTATGAGCAGATGAAGCCCATCTTGACGCAAATCGGACTGAGTATATCCTGCAACTTCGGCAGCCATTTCAGGGATAATATGAATCGGAGGGATATCGTCCTCTTTGATTACACCTAAGTGGATCGCATTTTTAGTTTCGATAAGCTTATGAACCGATATGTCCCCTTCAACGATCGAAAACGCCCAAGCAGTAGCAACAGTTTCATTATAGAGGTGACAGAGGCTTTCATCCCCTGCAGTCGCTGATGGAACCCCAATGTTTATATGCCAAAAAAGCTCGTATTGGCCATATGCGTCGTTTTGCTCTCGTAAGAACCAGGTGCGTACATATCGAAAGACCAAGGCAAGATAAGCTATTGTATCTTCGATAGCGTCCAGGTGTTCGTCCTCACTTGAGAGCGATCCAAGTAGGCGCATTTTTAAATCACTTTTCGTAGCTTTTTCAGTGCCAGACGGAAGGTGATAATGATTGTCTTGAAGGGATAGGTGTGTCGGAAGCAGGCTCCGACAAGAGGAGTGGCCAAAGGTTCCAAACGGAATTACAAAGGTGCGGTCCTGATGATATGGTGTCCTCAGTGCCACCTTTGAGCATGCTGTGCCGAAGTCTAATCCGATTACAACGTCACAAATTTCAGAATGACCGTCTTGCGGCTTAAACTGAGTTGCTTTGCCAAAAATGCTTCTACTCTTCTTTACTCTGTCCGGTGCTTTGTCAGCTACCGCATTTACCGTTTTTTTATGTTCATCTTGCAAGCCTAACGGTTTTTGTAAAACATTACTTTTAGGCTGTATCGATAGCCCTTGCTGTATTTCGTTCAGTAGATTCTGGAGATCAGATAATCTGCGGATAGTTTCCTGTTTAGCAGGTTTTTTTTGAAGGTCGTAAAAATGAGCACGAATCCCATCTGTTATCGTTCTTCGGCGCCCCGTTTGAGTGGTGGCTAAATAATCATTTTTCATTACACCTATCTCTTTGCCTTCGGCCTGATAACTCAGATGATTCAATTGCAATTTCTTCTTAATTACATGTGGCGCCGGCTTGACCGCCTCGGTTTTTTTCATCGCCGTAGTATTTCCCTGGACCGGGGTCGCCTGTTTTTTCGAGGCTAACGTCGTTTTCTGATTTTGTGGCGCATCTTTCGTTTTATCGTTTTTACCCCATGATTCAAGGAGCTTATCCCCAAAGGAGTTACTGAACCCTTCTTTTTTCGCCATTCCATCCCCCTATTCAACGGAAATCAATGCAATGCATACCTCATCAAAATCATGATTCAGCGAACGACGCTCCTCTAGTCTGCCCGTCCTCATTTCAACTTGGTCCTCGAGTTTCCGGATTTTACCTTCCTCTGCCTTTATTAAATTTTGACGGATTTTCACCTGCTTTGGATCCGTCGACTGCTGGATTACCAACCCGTGCCGTGCAATCATGTCCTGATTCTTATTTCGCTGACGCACAAGATGTCTTTTAAGATTCCTTACCTGAACATCGATCCGGTCGTCATTCTGTGCCTGAACTTCCCTCAAGTAGCCATCATAACGGTTTCTTAGCTCCCAGAAAAGGCTGTCGGAAGCAATTCTAAACGCCTCATCAGGATTAACCGCCGACTGAACTTGAGGCCAGTCCTGGCCGTGCATTGCGGCGAGTCCCGCTAATTTCTCAGACTCTGTTTCTGAAAGTAGCGTAGTGTCCTCATTTAAGAGAGTTCCCTGGAAGACCAAGCGTTCGGCAGCATGCAGTCCGCGTACTGACCAGACAGCCCCAGCAACAAGGTAAATCCCTGGCTGCATCCCTTCCGGCGCGGTACCTTGAGGCAAACGAGTAGCAATAGCAGGGCGAAGGCGTAGCTCACGTTTTTCTATATCGTCGCTGACAAAACGTACCAGGGGATGGAACTGGGAGATAACTTCAATCCGCTCATGCGCTGCTGAAATCAACTTATTCTGGAATCTGCACCTGACAGATGCGTGACCGGGCCTCGTAAGTCCTGTGGTCACAGTGAGCCCTTCCGAACGTATGTAAGAATCGAGACTAAACTTTGCATCTTGCGAAAGCGTGATCTCGTAATCACAGGTATCCGGCTGCAGTTGCTGATAAGTGCCCCCAGGATACGCCTGACGCAGATAATCAAGCACATAGCCACGCAGGTCCTTATCTTGAATCCAACGGTTCTGGTCACGTGCTGTTTGGATCTGGTTCAGGATATAGTCGCCATATGCCACCAGCTGTGAGGCTCCCTTTTCCAAATCCTCTTCCTGCCGTCGCAGATTCTGCAGTGCCACTGCGGTCTGGTCGATTCTTTCCTCTTGTTCTTGTGCTGTCAGGTGTCCTCGCATTAAATCAGCGGTGAGAGCTCTAATTTCCTCCCCGAGAATTGCCTCGAAGTCACCCAGCGACTGACGACAAAGGTCCAGTTTTTCATACAAACGCTTATAAATCCTAGCATCAATGGTATTTTCATAAATCAGATTCCATATTATGATCTTTTCTGCCTTCTGCCCCAGGCGATCAAGACGACCGATCCTCTGCTCTACACGCATCGGGTTCCACGGGAGGTCATAGTTAACGAGAACACGGCAAAACTGAAGGTCAATACCCTCACCGCCAACCTCTGATGAAAGAAGCACTTGCGCACCCGTTGAGCTGCGAAACTTGCGGATTATTTCATCGCGATCATCGCGCATGCCCCCTTGAAGGATTGTCGCAACTATTCCGGCTTTTTTGAGCCGTTCAGAAAGATACCGCAGAGTTGGCTTGAAGGTGGAAAACAAAACAACCTTCTCTGACGGATTTTCCTTAAAAAAATCGGACAACAACTCCTGAAGGCGAAAGTATTTCGTATCGTTGGCAGCAAGTTCCTCAAAGGTTGCAAGTTGCAGGACAGTGTGAATCAGGTGGTCGGTCAAAGGCCCGACATTTTTCCGTTCGCCTTCATGATTGTCATCGTTATCGTACGACTCCCATGCCTCTCCGCCCCGCTCCTTCCAAGCCCGGTACGCTGCAGGCATCGAACTGGTCAAAAGCCGCTGTGGCATAGCCAAAAGAAACCACTCATTTACGTCGCGTTCCGAGGCATATTCTGAAATAGCCTCAGAAACCCCTTCATAGAAGTCTGCCTCGGTCACGTTCATGCGGACCACTTCATAATAAGGATCGCGCTTAACGCGCCACTCCTTGACCTCACGTTTGCGGGTACGAGTAACCGCATGCCCGAGCAGGTTGACTGTCTCCAGCCGATAGGCAATGTGGCTGCGCTGCTCTGCCTGAGATAGATCGGACTTCTCGACGAGCGCCCGCAGGAATCCAAGTTGACGGTTCTTCTTCAGGAGATGGTGATCACCTGCAGTTTTCAAAAGTTCTATCAACCGGGGATGGTCAGGCCGGGAACTCAACACGAGATCACGAGCTTCCACTAAGGGAGCGTTTGCCTCGAGAATTGCTTGAAAATCCTCGATTCTCCTGAAGGTGTCAGGGTCGAGCAGCGTAAGCAACGAGAAAAGGTCCTTATTGCGGTTGTGTACCGGTGTTGCTGAAAGGAAGCTCGCATATTCTGAGACCCCTCGTAAAAGCCTCCCCAAGGTATTTGTCTGGGTCTCCTGATTACGCATATAATGAGCTTCGTCGATGATCAAAAGGTCGACAAGGTTCTCGTCACCTTCCTTCTCTTGGAGGAATCTTGCAAGTTTGGCAGATTTAGTCTGAAGGTTCTTTTTTATGTCGCTCCAACCGCGGGGGGGGCGCAGCCCCTGGTGACTTGCAATCAAGGCAAAACCGCGATGAATGTTCTCACCTTTAGAAAGCGCCTTCAAAACATCCTCTGCATCGGCCTGTTCGGCACGGACCCCCATGCGGTTTTCCAGCTCGTCCTGCCATTTCTCGCGTAACATCGCAGGGCAGACGACCAATAACCGCTTAAAATCGAAACGGCTCCGCAGTTCTGTCCAGATCAAGCCCGCTTCGATGGTTTTCCCTAAGCCGACTTCGTCCGCGATTAATATACCGTTTGATGGAGAAAGAAGCAGTTTCAGTACAGGCTTAAACTGGTAGGCATAAAAATCGGTATTTGTTGCCTCCATACTGTATATGACATCTGCGAGCCTGCCAGTAAGACGAACATGGCTAATGACCCGGCGAAGATCTCCGCTGTGTCCGAACTGTAACCGACGCAGCATGTCGAGTGGCGTTTCCTTATCCGGAACCGCCTCCAACTGATCGACAGGTACCCATCGGTCACGTTCGGTAAAACGGACTAGCATAAGACTGCGATTACGTTCCTGACGCAAGCGATCGGTAGAAAACCCTATTGCTGAAGGATCCCCCTTAAGTCTGACTCGAATGTTAGGTGCCAAATCCATGACCATAAATCCGCCTTAAAGCAGTTTTTGTACTTCCTGAGCCACCTTTGTAAGCTGATCAGAATCCAACCCGCCGTTGCCTGCGTCGAAGGTCGTAAAAAGGTTCACACCTTCCTCGTAGCCGTTGTCCAGATACCACTTCTTTTTCCACTCCCAGCCACGGAGATAATCATCCCGCCCCAGCATCCCCAAGTGTTCCCAAACAATTAGTTCACCAGCCGGATCAGCGAACGAGAAATCCGGACGTAGCTTGCCAGGACGTGCACTCCCCTCGAGGACTCGCTCATATTGGTATTCCATTCCCATGCTAAAGAGCTTATTGGAAATTACCAGTTCTGATTTACTCCGGACCATGTGCCCTTTGTCAGTCCTGTGGATGAGATGCTCGGCATAAGGGATGAGATCAATTGATTCGCGTACAGCCCCTTCACTAACAAAGAGGTTTGAGTTTCGCCTCGCGGTCTCAGATTTTTCAGGCTTAGTCAATTCATAGAGAGCACTGACATCCTCACCTTCAATTAGAAGCACTAATTGTTCTTTTGATCGAGTAAGTGCCGTATAAAGAAGTTCACGCGAAACGAGATGACAAGCCTTCGGGAGCACAACAAAAACCTTCTTGAACTCGCTCCCCTGTGCCTTATGAATTGTCAGCGCGTAAGCAAGTTCCAGGGGACCTTTTCCACCGGGGAAATCACTTTTCTGGTAACTAAACGTTTTGTTGGGGCGGCCAGCAAAGGCAACACTGAGATAATTGTTCTGATCTCTTGCAACGACTCCTATCTCTCCGTTTGACAAGTAATCTTCTGCCGCCTCCCCTTCCTGCCAGTCGTACGCATTTCGCGACTGATTCCTGACCTGTATGACCTTGTCCCGGATGACTATTTCCTCATTACCTACTGCCATTCCCCACGGCTCACGGCCTTTTTTCAATTCACTCTTTCTGAACTGGCCCTGAACCCAGCGGTTGAGGTCATAAATACCATAGGGATGCATACGAACGGGCGAAAGGATCTGAAAGTTTTCCGCTCCGTCAGGTGCTTCAAAAGGGACCATGCCTTTTGCATTAAGTCCAAGAGCAGTGTTGAAAGTAGCCACGTCCTTGGCTCTAAGATGTGTTTCTATCTGTTTAAGCAGTGTTTTGTGCAGGTCATCAGGTGTTTTCCAGAAGCATATTTCCAGGTCATTAAAGGCATTGCCATATTCCAGGTCGCTTAGGACACGGTCAGCATCGACCGGTTGTGGTTCCCGAGTGAACCAGGAGGCAAGACGAAGCGTATCCGAGGGGCTGTCGGACGAGGTTCTGACTTCTACTGTCAAGCGCCCAAGAGATCTGGAGAGGAACTGTTCCTTCTCGTCGGAGCTTTCAGACGCGATATCGAGATGTCCTACAAAATCGGCAAAGGGCCTGCCGACTCCTATAGGAGGAAGCTGATTGGGATCACCGACTAGGATGACTCGTTCGACATGTGTCATATCAATGGCTTTGAAAACAGCACAAAGATCAACTAAGGTGAGCATTGAACATTCGTCGATAATAATTGTTTTTTCTTTACGGTAGGGTTCTTTGCCGGTGAAAAGTGAGCGTTGCCGTACTCCGTCAAAGCGGTTACGACTAAAAAGAAATTGGGCTATGGTCATAGCCGTTGCGGCAGTTGCCTTGCCAAGCCTGACCCGAGCCTTACCTGTTGGCGCAAGGAGCAGTATTCCGTCCAATTTGAGCTTTTCGCAGCGAAGTAACCCTCCCAATACCGAAGTTTTCCCGGTACCGGCTTTCCCCACAAGCACCGTTAGCTTTCGGGTAGTAATCTTCTCCAGAGCGCCAGACTGTTCTTCAAGGGCCAGCAGATGGCGAGGGTTATTCCCGTCGAATTTGCCATTAGCCTCTTTGATTGCTGCTTTTATAAATCCCCGCCAGTCAGCTGCAAGGGAGGGAAGAGCCTTGGAAGCTCTGGCAGCAAGAACTTTTCTCAGGTACTCCTCGCATTCCTTCAGCTCTTTTAGTTGAATGGCAGCCAGGTTTTGGCCACCAGGCGTTTTTGACATGATTTCGACTAGCTCAACAACGCCCTCCAAGGAAATTTTGTTTGCGTTTATCCAATCAGGAGTCACGGGGCAATGTTCTGCCAGATCAAGAAGTTCAACCTTCGCGAGCGCTTCATTTATGCTTAAGAGTGAATCACCTTGCATTGCTGCCTTTGATAGCACTGACACCAAGATTGCGCGAATTCTGCGAGAGTCGGCGACAGATTTTATTGCCGAGATTCCCGGTACGGGATGCTGTACCCTAATCGTATCATCAGGCAACATCCCACGATCGATAACGCCGACTGACACAGGAAATTCTTTCCCATCTCCAAGATCCAGTTCGGAGATAACGTATGGATTTGCTAAGATGTCCGCATCGCTAACCGGCAACTTTATGGAAGCACTGCGGTTCCCTTTGGCATTGAACCACCTCGTCGCCTGAGCCGTTGTAAGGTTGAAGCGGGATAGCAGCAGTAAAAGCTGGCGCCGTTCCTCGGGCAAATGGATCCAAGTCCCAGCAAAGTCATCAATATGATTTTTGTAGCCTTGGTTTGGAGGCTGAACCGTCCCGTGGCACAAATCGTCAACGATCTCCCAAGGGTTGTCATTCGAAGAAATGGTACCTGATGAAATGAGATCGTGACATAAAGACGTCCCCAACGGGAGCCCCAGTGCCTCAAGCGCAGGGCCAACGCCTGGGAAAGCTCCTCTTTCTTTCCAAGCTAGTGCGATCTGTTGGTTGAGCCAAGCTTCCCGTTTTTCCCACGGCCCCGAGGCTATGCCGTGTTCTCTGATTTTCCGGACAGCATCAAGACATCGCACTAAGGTAGACAACGCAACGTCTGACCCGGCCGTTTCAGAAGCGTACGAGAAGTCCTTGATGTCGCTCCCTTCAGGAATGACTGCAATCTCCAGAAGCAGATTCCGCCGCCGTGCATCCTCTGCAATATCGCCAGTCGGGGCGAGATAGTCCTGATACGGCAGCAGAAAACCGTCATCACAAGATGGGCGAATGGAATGCTGAATCAGACGATCCCACAGCGGATAGGTAAACGACTTGTCTGTGTCATAGCGCACTATTTTGCCAACATGGGTAATCCTCCCCACGCCAACGATTAGCCTCGTTATTGCATCGCCGAGGGGGTGCCCCTCTTTGGTGTAAAAAAATACAAGCGATTTTTGTGGAGTAAGCTTGTTGAACATCAGGTCGAGTAAAGCTTCCTGACGGGCATGGCCGAATACCCAAGGAGTCTTGAAAGGTGCCTTTTGGTCAGGAGGAAGGGGCGTTGGCTGCGACGATTCGATTTTCTTCTGGTTTTCCCTGAGCATCCAGGAAAAGGGGACGGCAAAGGTCGAGAATGGAGGGATCTTAAGTGTCTTAGGCTCGAGGTGACCGTGGGTTTCAACCGTTTTGTTGCCCTTACTGTACGGATGGACGAACCTCCGCACCCATTCGGTAGAATTCATGAAGCCGCCTGATTCCGCTTTGCAGGGGGGGAGATCATCAGGTGGAATCTCACTCCAAGGCTTACAAGGTTCTTCTTTTCCCTCCATTCGTTCAGATCTTATACGGTCGAGAGCGATACAATAGGAGTTTTCAGCCGGACTATTACACACACTTCCGCACCAACCATTGTCATGCCAAGCCACACGTTGTGTTAGATGGAACATAATAACAGCTCCTTTTCGTGCACTAGTAGAACTGCATCAAAATTACATTTCATTCGCACTCGCCATATACTGGAGGATAATTTACCGACTTAAGGTGTTCAAGAGAACGGCCGACAGTTTCAAAGCATTCCGATCCAACAAGCAATCCTTGGATGGCATATCCCCTATCTCTTATTTCTTTGACCCAGAACTGGATTAAGTTAAGTAAAAGAATTACAGTTTCATTTTCATCATCGAGCCCATAATTAACTGCATTGTCTGGAGACCACATATTATCAAGGACTTCTTCTAAGGACTGAATTTCTAGGTCCTCAACATACCCCCATGATCCTACCTCTCGCCCCGCCGATATTGATTGTAAAATTTCATTTAGAACCGACTCTAAACTGTCAAAGCATTCATACAGACCAATTCTTTTGGATAAAGGACATAAAGTTAGCGCCCTAACGTGACCGATAAAGGTATAAAGGTCATCGATAGCCCGCAAGGTAAGGTCGGCAATTGGATCTTCAGCAACGTTTATAGTCACTTGTTTTCCTTTGCGGCGGGGCATTCGGTTATTAGCATGACTGGTAACCAAAGAGCGAACTGATAAAATCGGCTTCTTCATAGCTATCTCCACTGGACCGTTATGCTTGCAAAACAAAATTAGCTTGGAGTCGATAACTCTTCAGCTTTTTTCGATAAAGGTTACATCCTCAAATCATCGAGAAACTCTGATGGCATATCCCCGCTTGTCACCAGCAAATGATCCCGGGCACGGGTGCATGCGACATATAACAGATGGCGTTCTGTGTCATAGACTTCCTGAAGATCCGCATCGTCAGTCACTGTTTCAATCCGTTCCTGAAGCGGGATGACCTCGTCATCGCAGGCCATTACGACAACAGCACGGAACTCCAGGCCCTTGGCTAGATGCATGGTGCAGATCGATACCATGCCGGCCGTCGTATCAACGTTTTCGTCAAGCACTTTATATGCAAGTCCGGCTAATCCGACTGCAGTGCATGCCCGTTCCAGCTCTGCAGTTGATCGCACAAATACGCCGATTTCGTGCGGCTTGGTACCTTCGCTTGTCCGTGCAGAAAGCCATTTCCCGACTAATTCCATTTCCTCTTTTGGTGTGTCCAGCGCGTTGATGGTTGGTGCGGGCCCGTTGAAAACCGATGTGGTACCGCGGCGTTCTTCCGTATTTCCATCAACATCTCCCAGTTCAAGGCACAGCAGTCGATCCGCCTGCATTCTAATCTGATGTGATGTCCGGTAATTGATCCGTAATGTCCGGGATCGCCCGCGGACTTCTACCCCGAGTGCCTTCCATGAAAAGGGCTGCTGAAAAATCCTTTGGCCAAGGTCACCGGCAAAGAATAGGCTATTGGGTCGCCCAGCACCCATGGCAGCAAGAAACCGTAACTGAGCAACATTGATATCCTGCGCTTCATCTACCACATAGAAATCGAATGGCGGATTTTTCCTGCCAGCCAGTAGGACCACCAGCCTGTTGAACATGTCGGATTCGGTAACCAAGTTGCCTAACGTAAGCTTAGATCGGATCTGATCAAAGATCGACCAGAGAATACGGCGTTGTGGTTCTGGTAGCCGGGTTTTCCGCCCTAATCTTGTAATATCGCGATATGACTCCCAACTCGCCAGCTGCCAAGCATCAACCACTTGCTCCCACTCAGTGTACAAAAAGTGCTGGCTGAACTTATGGCCCTCGACGTTGCCGGAAGCTTCCACAATAAGCTTCTCAATGATCTCACGGGACGCGATCTGCATACGGCCAAAGTTCAACTCATACAGGCGATGGCCGATGGCGTTCATGGCATGCACTTCCAGACGTTCGCCGAGACGTGGCTCATTGTTGACCAGCACTCTCAACTTGGTATGTAGCGCCCTTGCCAAGGTGTTTGAAAATGTGGTCAACAGCACGCGTGCGTCTGGGTTGCTACGGGTAAGAATTACTGCCCGATGCAGTGCGACAATGGTTTTCCCTGTTCCAGCCGATCCGGAGATCCGCGCAGGGCCACTATAATCACGTTCAACCATTTGCCGCTGTGCCGGATGGAGAAAGACAGTCCACTTTTCCCACGGGAAGTCGAGGGCACGTTCCAGCTCTTCCACGTTGTTCATTACGCGGAAGCGGCGTTGTGCATCGGGATGATCAAAGGGACCAGTACCGACAGCCACAGGCTGTGGGACCTGCGGCGTTACACCTGTCGCCAAATCCAGCAACGCCTCGGCAGCCTCACCAGGAAGGTGTTCGGACAGCAGCAAGAGGGTATCCTCATTGGCCATACGCACATCAGCTAGCCACTCTGCCGGAACGCCATAACTGAGTAGGGCATCTTCAGACACATGCGCAAACAGCGGCAGCTTAGGTTGAACAAGGACTTTGGCCTCCACATACCTGGGGATTGTGATTTCCTGCACCGTCTCCCGGATTTCAACCAATTGTGCCGCACCAGTTTTGGGATGGGTCTCCAACTTGCGCCGTTCAGCCCAGTGGTAAGCAGGGTCGTGGTGATCCACATAGCACAGGAGCAGGCTTTCGGGTGTCTTATGTACAATTATCCGCAGATCACTGCTGGCCCGTACCGACCAAAAATTCTTATCCCTGGCCTTATCAAGCTTGTGAAAACTTAGACCCGGATTTGACGGATTCAGTTGAAGGTCAAAAGCCGTCGTCTTTACGGACTTCTGCTCATCACCGGTTAGTTTAGCGAGGCTGTCGGTAAAAGTGTCAGCAATTCGGAATTCCATAAACTCATCTTTCCTGTTTTTTGATCCACATCGACAAATTATGTGCGTGATGGGATAAAGCCTCGGCGACCATGGGCCGCACCAGTGAACCTGATGACATTGGTCGATTCGCCTATGTCAACAGGAGGGTCTTCATTCTCAAAAATAATAACTTGTGCGCTTGGGAATTCCTTGGCCACCGAACGATAAAAAGCATCCTTAACATCCCGACTAAATTCACCTTCATCAGAATCAGGTTCTCTGTAAACGACCAAAGGTGAGTCGATTACAACAAGGCCCGGATGAGCCAATGACTCCGTAAGGCACAACCGCATCAACGCAAGATTGAAGGCTGCGTGAGCAATGGCACGCACTCCCTTCCCATGACTTGTACGGTCGCGGCCTGAAATCACGATATCTTGGTCCTCTTCACCGAATGTAACGCGTCCCAGGCCTGGAAATTGCCAGTCTTTGAGCAAGTATTCGATCTGTTGGCAGAACGCTTCAGCCTCATCAGCTCCAACTTTTGTCGTGGAGCCACCGGTGGGTTTTTTTGGCTTCATATTCGATACTTCATACAACAATACTGTAAGTTCATCTACTCGGCATTGAATTTCTAGGGCACGTTTATAAATGTCCCTTTCAGCTTGACTCTCTACTAATTTTTGCAAGGCCGCATTGGCCCTTGGCTTGATTTGATCAGCCAGTTCTGTTGCTATGGTATTTAGCTCAGCTTGATTTTTTTCGCAATCAGCTACAAGTCGAGCAATTTCTGCATCGTTTGACTCACGTGTGGACTGTAGATCGGATAGCAATACTTTTACCTTGCTCGCCTCAGCAAGAGATGCAGACGCCACATCCTCGGGGTTCGCTTCGGGTTTTCGATGTGTATTTACATGGTGCTCGGCTAAGGAGCCACAAACCGGACATCGTTCTTCCTTCATTTGACCAAGCCGAACGCCTGCCTCTGCTATTGTTTCCAGTCGACGCAGATCGGAAGTGTATTGCTGCTGCAAAAGCCCAAATCTGCTTTGTAACTCGGCCAACACGTCCTTACGTGATTCCAATTTCCGCAGGTGTGTCCAAACAGATCGACGGCGTTCTTCAATTATTGCAACGTTCTTTTGTTCGGCAGCAAGTTCTGCCGATGCTAGAGAAAATAAGCCATCAACACGGGTAAGGTTTTGTTGCCACTCAGTCACACTACCGACGAGTTTGAGCTCTAACGACCGCTGCCTGGCTCGATCAAGCAATACTTCAATTAGTTCTGCTTTACCCTGCAGTTTCCCTCTGGCAACTTTTATGTCTTCCTTAGCCACGACACTCGCGTCGTCAACCCCGGACAGTAAAAGGCGGAGGACTGAACTTTCAACGGGACGAGTAGAATAGCCACCTCGTAGAGAGTAAATCGGTGACAACTCCCGAATGATGGTCTCTTCATTTACGAGGATCAGACGAGCAAGGTCACGAAAACTGAGCGACCGGGTGGTCCCTCGACTGTTTGTACGAAGCCTTTTTCCTGCAAGCCCTGATAATTGTAGGAGAAAGTTAGAAACAGTGCTTTCATCTCCATCTCGATGCTTAATGCCGAGTGTCAATCTTTCGCAGTTTTTTCGAGACAGAATTATGTCTCCGCCTCTGATACCGCGCTCCAGGATAATTTCCTCAGCCTCATCTGACGTACGAAGGCCGATCTGAAGCAAATCGTAGGGGTCCGCTTCAGGTATGGATTTTGGCGATGCGCTCGCACCAAACATGAAATCGATGCATTGTACAATAAAGGTCTTTCCGGTATCCGACGGGCCAGACACCACATTGAGCCCGGATTTGAAAAGGACCTCTGCCTTGGGTACGCCCATGCCAGTGAGTGTCAAACGGGTGATATGAAATCCACTTCCTGTCATGAACCCTCCTGAATATGCAGAACTGATTCCATCGTGAATTCAGCGCCCCATTCGCCAATATGCTTGCCAGTAAAATCATTCATTTCGTCGTCATCTAATGCACCAAATTTCGTAACCAACCATGCAGCCGTCTCACGAAGTTGCTCCAAATACGCAGAATCAAGAGCATCAAGGAAAGCTGCTGAACGGTCAGTTGCAGCAAAAAACATCCCTTGGCTCGTGTATCTACGCTCAAGGAGCCCCCGACTTTGGTACAGCAGCAAGCCCTCCTCCAAGACACTACGCCGAACTAATAACTCACCTCCCCGGTGTGGTGTCTGCGGATGAAGGCCTAAAGGACCGCTAGGAATGTCGTCTGAATGCACAACCAGGTAGTCAAAAATAATAAGCCGTTGCAGCGAATAGCCAATAGGAAAAGACTCGTTCAAAATAGCCAAAGCACGAAGCCCAATTTCAACGGGACTATTGAACGGAGTGCTGATGCTCAATTGGTCGATACTCGTCATTTTACCCACCTGACCATCTTATCGTTTGCAAGCTGATGGCAGATACCACCTCGATCGAGCACTGACAATCGCGTATTCAGCGCATGACCGGACAATTGAAGAGCCTTAGCAGTCTTAACCACTGCCATTACGCGGCGATACCCATCCTCATGGGCTCCGCGAATCTCGTCCTTGATTCCACTGTGGACTTCCCCTTGAAGGATTTCGAATTCCCCTGGGGGTAAGGTATCACGCGAAAATACTCGTAGCGCTTCGGCGCTATAGAACTCAAGCCGAGAATCATCAAAATGATCACGAACGTCAGTAACCCCGGAAATGTCGGCAACATCGTCAATGTTTCGTTTAAGATGATCGGCATATGCATCAAGCAATTCACGAACATAGTTCACTTCATGAGAAGCTACTTCTACTGGTGGATGATCAATTGATTGCCTTGCTGGTAACCCACCACCAAAACGTGCAGTATGCCAACAGGTCTTTGCGTGCTGTTCAATAAGCTTTAGCGGTGGGAGTGCCTGAAAGATTGAAAAATCGAGGTTGTTGATATACGCAGTAAGTGGTCCATCCAATATTACCTCTACAGTTGAGGTTATACCTTTGCGACAAAATTTTTCCCAATTATCGAAGATGCCAGACAAAAGTTTGTCTGGTTTTTTTAAAAGATTGGAAAGTTTGGTACCCGCCCCTTGTTGAGCGACAAAGTAGTAACGTCGAGGATAGCTGTACTCCTTTCGATATGTGTAATAGATAAGCTTGCCAAGCTCTACCCAAATATCAGTTGGAGTTAAGCCATCCTTATAGTGCTTGCATTGGAAGTTGTCCCAAACAGAGCTGTCGATTTTGTCATATGCAATAATGTCGCGCCCCATGTCGCCAGCGCCGCCGCATCGTTCAACGAGGCCGTAATCATCTGTGAGGGAATGAGCCCATTCGAGGACAAATTCTTCCCATTGCCGGTCACTGAAGATCCGGATACGCTCTATAGCTGGGATTGGGAGTCCTGTTGCAATGAATTCTGCGGGCACACCCGTTGCTATTGGAGGTACTGTTATCGGTATCGTATTGATTTGCATGTGCGAAACTCCATAACGGAATAGTCTTACAGCCCTCTATACTTTATGCTCTGAAATCATCAACTTAATGGCTTCCATCGCATTCTCTTTGGTTGGGTAAAATTCATCAGCCTGCAAGTGAACTGGTACTCCGCTCATATTCAATTCTATAAACCTCGGAATGGTTTTTACATTGGCTGATATAGCCTGAGCCCCCCAATCATTGTCTTCAGAATCTCTAACAATTAAAATTGTCCATCCTTGATAATGTGCCAAGTAATGGTCCTCGAAAGGCCCAACGACAGCGTTTGCTTTGTGCAATTCTCCTTCCTTCCACGGAGGAGCAGCATGAGGCATCATAGGCTTTCCGTTTGGCACCCTTAGCTTTAGTTCTTCAGCTTTATCCGTAGGGAAAGTCCCCATACACGACCGCTGGAATAGAAATCCATGTGGAGAATGGACAAGATAGGTATCAGTATCAGGGTCGAAGACGTGGATCGATATTTCCCTATCCCTGAATGCATCTAGCGGAAATGGTCTTTCTGCAAAGGGGTTTAACAAGATAATCAGCCCATCGAGAAGGGTTTCTTTATATTCAGCTTTTTCCTGACAAATGAGGAAAGGCTCCAGGCCATGATCATTGTATCTCTTGGCCATGAATATAATGGGATGATCTGTTTCTTTTGCAAGAGCCCGGACCTTCCCAAAAGTTGCACAACAGCTGAAGAATACAGCGCTTACCTCCTTCATGCGATCATCACGAAAAAATCCTAGTTCTATTTCAACACCACTAGATTTAACAAAGCTGTCAAAGAAAACTTCACCAAGTATCACTCGCTTTTGCTCTTCGGGCATATCCTTGTACAGATAACGGTCGAAGCTATACAAAACGCGTCGGATCGCATTATCACTTTGCTCAAAGAAAAACGGCTGTTCGAACGGCGCCACGCAAATTACAAAAGGAAGGTCCTTGACATGGTCTAACTTTGCATAAGAATCCATATACTTTTTATGCTTGGTAGCCACGGCATTTGCCAGCCGAACTGATGCCAATACAATAATTTCCTCTGTATCAAGCTTTTCTATTGCTTCTTTTGAAACATCACGCTCCCACTCGGCAGTATATCCTTCTGGATTGCTCGCGATAGCGGCCTCTGCAATAATTCGGTATCCATCTTTGGAAAGAATAAAGTCAGGAGCCTCTTTACTGTAATCAGCTAAAAATCCCAGTTCGCGGAAGGCCGCATGTAAATACAACTCCCAAAATGTCGAGTTAAAGGAGGTTTGAAACTCCTTAACTACCTTACCATCTCGGTCGACAAACCCATCAGCCCAGGAAGTCAAAACATCTCTTTCATTACTATATAAACCGGGTGTTGTAATCACTCTGAAATTAGAATGTTGCTTTTCATCGGGTACAACCGGTTTGAAAAGATCGATAGCCATTACATCCCCTTGAATCTGTCAAGTTATGCCTACTTGATCACATCAGATGCAGCAATTCGCCCACGGTTTACACTCGAAACACCTTCATTACCTCATCCCCGAGGTGGTTTATCACCTTCACTGCGATGCGACCCGTCTTTGGCTTGTCGAAGAGGCGAGATGTGTCGCTGTTGAGAGTCGCCCAAGCATCCTCGTTGATCTCGGCCTTGAGAGTGGTCTTGAGGGCCTTGTAGGGGTCGTTCGCTCCCAAAAAGTATGCATGGCGAACGAAAAAGCTTTCTTCGTTGTAGTCGGTGTCAATGAACCAGCAGGCAATACCTTCGGCACCGTCGCTACGGACTTCACCTGTGTTGGGGTGGAACACGTCAACACCGTTGACCTTGACCTGCACCTGTCCGTTGGCAGCGTCGAGGATATCGATGTCAGGCTCACCGAAGATGACAAACAAGTTTCCCTTACCGGTGTTCTTAAGATCGTCGGCCATGTGCAGATCGGCGTTCATGCGGGCTTTGAGTACAGGGATACGACCGAGCTTATCGAACTCAGAGGAATGGGCATCGTAGTTGAAGGCGCAAGCAATAAGCACATCAAAACCGGCATCCCCTGCCTCTCGAGCTGCTTGGACCAAATCAGGCCGGGAAACAGTGCCAAACTCTGGACCGATGAAAACGGCTGCACGCATTTCAGCACCAGAGCCGTCATCAATTTTCTGGTAGCGCCCTTCGGCGCAGACCAGGTCGCCAGGCCAAGGGTTGATGGAGGTAAACGTGATCTTGTCAACCTTATGTGCCTGCTGAACCCCAGCTATTTTCAGGTTTTCAAGGATCATCTGGACAAAGTCACGTTCTCCGCCATAACCGTCCTTCGGCTCTGCCACAGTGTCGATCAGTTCATCATCAACACCTACTGCCAACACTCGATGGGGCGATAGGCTCTCTACGGTGAACGGCCCGGCAACGCGGACTTTTTTCTTGTCGTCATACGGTTTGTCATAGAGATATTCAGGTTCCGCCTTTGCTGCGATGGACGCATCAATCTCCTTCTGCCGAAAGATACGATGGTCCCACCACTCGGCGTGCAGCTTTTTAGCTACTGCAGGCCATTTCTCATCAACTTCACGGGGAATTCCCCACTCTTCCCAACTTTTGCTCAGTTCCTGGTTTAACTGATGGCGCAGCGGCTCCAGCTTCTCTTGGAATTTTTCCCAGATGACATCGATTTCAGTATTATTAGCGATTGTCTCCAACATGATGTGAGGTACACGCTCATAAATGAATCCTTGCCGAATATCGCCTCGTGTCGGCTGTCTTGACGGCACGTTACGTGTTACTTCTGCTTCTTTGAACTGTCCTTCAGCGGAGTCTGCGAGAAGGTAGTACGGGTAACGAGCGCCCATAATGCGGGCGCGTGCAAGAGCCAGCGAAACACGCGACGTGTCAATTGTGATCCAGCGGCGGCCCCACTGCTCTGAAACATAGGCGGTAGTACCGGAACCACAAGTGGGGTCCAGAACAAGGTCACCGGGGTCACTTGCCATTAATATGCAGCGTTCAACAACCTTGGTATTGGTCTGAACGACGTAAACCTTATCATCTGTGAAGTTTCCAGAGCCGGTGTCGGTCCAGACGTTCCCGTGAATTCCAAGTGCAAAGTCAGTGTGATATCGCACGTAACGAATAGAGTTTTCTGCGACATGTATTCGTGACGCTTTGGCTAAACGGGTCATGCCCGTTGGATAAGAGGCCTTCCAATGCGAATTTTTGTCCCAACACTCATAGGTTTTGTCTCGAAACATGAACGGTTGGCGTTCTTTAGCCCGACCTTGTGAAATTATGTTGTCGGGGGCATAAGGCAAGGTGCCTGTTGGGATTGGGGTTTCACCTCGTTTCTCCGCGGCCGACACTCCTCGATAGCTAAAATCGTCGAAAAGCAACCATCTCGCATTACCTTCTCCCAATTCGAACCCTTTGCGATAGAACGGAGGACGTGACTTGCCTTTCGTTTTGTCCTTTGCGAACCATATTACATAGTCGGCTATATTGCCTATGTAGTTAGTCTTGAAGCCCGTTGTAGTCTGGATTGAGATTAGACTGACGAAATTGGTCGCACCGAATACTTCCTCCATCAAAGCCCGTACCCTGTGGACGTTCTCATCACCTATTTGTATGAAGATCGACCATGAATCACTCAGCAAATCCCGTGCAACGGTCAATCGATCTCGTAGATAAGTCAAGTATGAATGGATCCCATCTCGCCAAGTATCCCGAAATGCCTTCACCTGTTCAGGCTCACGGGTGATGTGGTCGGTATTCCCATCCCTCACATCCCGGCTGGTGGTAGACCACTGGAAGTTCGAATTGAACTTGATGCCATAGGGGGGGTCGAAATAGATGCACTGTACTTTTCCGCGTAATCCTTCTCTTTCGGCCAGAGAAGCCATCACTTGAAGGCTGTCACCCAAAATCATACGGTTGGCCCAATGGGCATCGTGCTGATAGAACTCAGTCTTAGCACTCTCGTTGGGCAGGCCGTTGAAATCGGAAAAGAGATCAAACTGTGGTTCGGTAGCCTTATCATCAGCCTTGGTGCGGCGCAAAAGGTCATCGATTAGCACCTTTGGGTGCACCTTTTCCTGAATATAGAGTGGCGGAGCTTGCACCACCAGATCGGACCAGTCCTGCTCATCCTTGCCGCGCCAAACCAGTTGCGGATCCAGATCGCGATTACGTCGCTCGTAGGCGACGCGCACCGCACACTTATCCGCATCGTGCATGATCGACTGATGTTCTGCTGTGGGAATATTTTTGCGTGTTGCGTCCTCGTGGGTGAGGGTCTCGACGGCTATATGAGTTGGTTTTATTGCCATTTATTATTTCCTCTGATCTGGTACAGATATATTACAATTGGAACATCTCTATGGAAGGTGTAAATTACAACCAAAATGGCCAACATCAAGATTTTCACCTGATGAATGTTTATGCGTCGAAATGAACGACCATTTAAGGAAATGATCTTTCGTTTTGCCTTGCTGCCCCATTGGAAGGTCACTATCCATCTTTTGCCGCAGTTTTATTATTAAACCAGCAATGTCTTTTTTACGAACATACACAATTAGTAGGCCACGGCCTTCACTACCGGTCGAATACCTGCCAATCAGCTGTTCCAGGCCCCCAAAGTGATATTCTGGGCCATCGTATATTTTGGCTTCCCCTAGCATTATACGTGCGGGGACACAATGATCGGCTTCTATGGTCAGATCAACATGCCCGTTTGAATTCGTTTCCTGCGACACGGAAAGCCCAGGAATGGACAAGGCAGATGCGAGGACAGCAGAGAGACCTTCTTCACCCAGGTCCTTAAAATTTTTACTGTTTTTTTGAAGGTGGTTAATCGCTTTCCCGAGAACTGCATCGAAAGCAACCTCAAATTCAGCGTCAGTTTCAGCAGTTAACAAGTCAAGGTATTCAGGCGCCTTACGCTTGATACGCTCAACAAGATTTTTGGCGCTGCCATTCTGGCTCTTCATTATCTATCGCTCCAACCGATCAACAGGGGTCCAACTCACGTTTATGTCAGACGCCCATTGCTCCCAATCATCCTCTGACAACAATTTCCTCTTCCACCAATCGGATAATTTGCTGATAAATTCTGATCTATCAACCAACATACTATCATTAATATCTGACCTGAATTCCATTCTAAGCACCTGAGCAGATGGACGTGAAAGAATGGCCAACAGTGCCAAGATATCGTCGCCACTACATGCAAGTGAATCTGCAACCTCGTCGATTACGGATAAGTGGAAAGAATGATCAGTAGACGTACCTATTTTCGAGGCAATTTCCGCATAAATATTCGTCCACTTTGTGTCATTACCTAGTTGCCTTTTTATGTAGGCATCAACTTGGTCGATTGGTTCCATGCACAAATGGACACCTCCCGACGTTACTGCTTCGAGCATCTTATTAAATTCAGATTCGACTTTGGCTTCAAAGTCAGCCTCGATTTGGTATACCTCCGTGAACTCGGCAAAGGCCCAACGGCCATATCTTCGCAAATTGTTGACACCAGGCACCCAATATACATCCATGGTGGCCTTCTTTTCCTTGGCATCCTCACGACGATAGCCCTTGATCTCCACAATCAGGTTTAGTGGGTCATCATGACCATCATCGACAAGCACGATGAAGTCAGGGATGTATTTGCGTAACTCGGAACCGTAACGGTAAGGCACTTCCAGCCCAAGATTATGATTTTTCACGTAGGCTTTAACCTTGGGATGTGCCTCCGCCACACGACAAAACTCTGCCTCCCAGTCACTGTCAAGGATAACCCAGTTAATGTGACAACGGCGGGCATCGGTCTCCCATCGGTCCTTCTTTGAGGTATTGAAGTTTACGTGACTTGTGGAGCCGGTTGGGTTGTAAGGGTCGAGCACTGCTTTGATTGGTCTTTGGCCCACCAGCGCACGTGTAATGCCGGCGGTAATACGTTCGCAAGCCATGTCAGCCAGTTCTTGATACATGAGCTGCGCTGGGTAGGTTCCCCCTTTGCAAACCAGATAGCCGTCCAGCCATTCCTTGGTGATTCGCTTGAGCTGACCAAAGAGATAGAGTTTGGCTTCCTCACCTGGGTCTCGCCATTTGGTGTAGAGCAACCGCTGGGTGATATGGAATAGGAGCGTTGAATGGCGCATATCCCCCAAGTGCGTAAGGCTGAGATCAACCCCCTCTCCAATAATGCCGGAGTTTCTTGTAATCGAAGGGCCTACCAAGTCGGGAGACAGTTCCAGCACGGAATCATCGTTAAATCGTGCCGTCAAGCGTTCTTCTGGCAGCTCGACGCGGTAACCGGCAACGCGAGGAAACTGGATTTCAAGAGGGTCACGCTCCGGTCGGACAGCTTTAACTTGGATAGTTTCGCGAGGCGGTTGTGGTGGAGCAATGACCGGCTTGGCCGTAAAGTCGAAGGGGATGCCGAGGACATCAGCGTACTCCACGTTGAAAAGCCCTTCCTCGTTCAGATCGTAGGACTGGCGGCGCAGGGCACGGCCAATGACTTGTTCACACAGCAGCTGGGTGCCAAAGGCGCGCACACCGAGCACATGGGTTACGGTGTTGGCGTCCCACCCTTCAGTGAGCATGGAAACGGAGACGACGCAGCGGATCGGTTCACCCAGGCGGTCCTTCTTGCCGACGGTATTCATGACCTCCCGCAGCAGGTCCTGATCGGTGATGTTCTCTGCCCCGCGATGATCGCCGCGCTCCTTCATTTCTCGACGAAAACGTTCAATCTCGTCGCCAGCCATCTTGCGGAAGTTGTCGTCAAGGGCGTCGCCGGATTCCAACTGCTCACTGTCGATTAGCAGGGTACGAGGACGGGCAATCGGGTTGCCATGCTCGTCGAAGTTGCGGAACAGGGCCAGTCGACCATTTTCCAATTTAGAAGAGCCATCTTCATTTTCCCTCTGGAACCCGGAGATATAGTCGTAAACCAGTTTAGAGGTGGAGGTGTTATTGCAGACGACAATAAAGCAGGGGGGAACACTGACGCCACTCTGTTCCCAAAGGTGGAAGGTTTTTTCATAGTGCCCATAGAGGGCTTCCAGTGCAGTCTGGAGTTCGACTGGGATGCTGAGCGGATCAAGGGCATTGCCCTTGCCACGGCCTTTCTTAGGCATCCGTTTGCGGATATGTTCCCAGAGGTTGCGAAACTTGGGCATTTCACTACCAGGGATATTGTCAGCCACCGGCACCCTGGGGAGCTTTACGATGCCGCATTCTATCGCATCCATCAGCGAGAAGTCGCTCATGGTCCAAGGGAACAAGGTGCCTTCGACATATCCCGAACCGCTCAAGAAAAACGGCGTCGCCGACAGATCGATAACACGTGGAACTCCCAGCTTACGGTTGACGATTTCTAGGCCGGTAATCCACAGCCGGGCGGCCTCATTGTTTTTCTCGGCTTCTTTTTTCTCATCGCCGGTCAGGTCGTCGTCTTCGTCCTCATGTTCAGGTTTCTCGCGGTAGCAATGGTGAGCCTCGTCATTCAGCACCATGACGTTCTTCAGTCCCATCAGGTCAGGCATTACCCGCTGGAGCATCTGCCCCTCGGTTTCCAGAGTGTTGAGTGCATCACCACCGCGTCCCTGGAGCAGCAATCGCCCACCCTTCGACAGGTCCAACCGCTCGCGCAGCTTAAAAGCGTGGTAGTTGGTGATAACTATTTTTACCCGCTCAAGATCGACAAGCATGTCACTGGGCACGATTTCCCTACTCTTATAGTAGCTGTCCGGATCGTTTGGCTGCAACACCCGCAGCCTGTCACGAATAGTGATGCCGGGAGCGACAATCAGGAATCCACGCGTGAACCTCTTGCTGCCGGGATGACGCACCGCATTGATGGTTTGCCAGGCAATCAGCATGGCCATGACAGTAGTCTTGCCGGCACCGGTGGCCAGTTTAAGCGCCAAGCGCATCAACTCAGGATTAGCGGCAGCGTTAGCATTGGCCAGATGGTCGAGAAATTCTTTCCCAGCTTTTTCATTCGGGGCAACTTCAGTAAGCCAGATAGCAGTCTCGATGGCTTCCACCTGGCAAAAAAACGGTCGCACGCCGTTAAACTGGTGGTGGCGCCAGTGTTGCAGCAATCGGGCAGTTTCCGGAGTAACCTTCCAGTCTTTCGCGTTGGGAATCCTGCGCCACTTGTCCACCTGCACACGAACAGCATTGATGATCGTCGAGGTGGCGTCGTATTGCTGCTGCTGGGTTGAGATACCTACGCCGTCGTCGAACATCAGATTTTGTTGGTCCGATGCCGTACCCTTGCGCTTCCTTGGTTTGGGAATCGGCGTAATGAATTCGGCACGACGGCGCTTTTCGAGGATCTGCTGGGTCGGCTGCCCCGTGGTATCAAGCTCCCAGTACCGTGCAGGATACTCATAGGGAGAGTTGAGGATTGGTTGCTCAAAAAAACGATTATCCATTTTTAGCTTCTCCTGCTAACCACTGACAAACCAAAGGAGGTTCTGCCTTTATGACTCGATCACTGCGTTCAATAAACGGCTGCAATTCCCGCCCAAGGGCCGAGCTTGATAGAAGCAACAAAAAAGCCGCCCGTCAAAAAAATCTGACCTGGCGGCTTTTAGCTTCCCGGGCGTCCGATGTAATACGATCTATCATCATTCGCCCCAGACTCCTATAGACATAACTCAGTAAAATAGGTCTCCTTTTTACACCCCTATGCGCTTCCGTGTCAACCTTTAGCTATAATATTTCTAACAAACACCCAAACCTGCGCCAGCAACTCCTCCAGGCTTTTCACCGTCGCGGAAATAGGTAGAGTCTCGTCAAATCTCCAAAGTTAATTCTGCGTCGAATGATGGGTTTACGTCACTGGGATAATAACCGAGGGGATTACAGATGATCTCCGTCAGGCCTATCTTGTACCTCTGGCTGTCGTGCATGTGGCCGTGCGCCCAAGCGACAGGCTGATATTCCAAGATTACGTTCGTGAGATCAGAAAAGAATGCCGGGTTGAGACTGTCCCCCTGGTACTGAAGCGAAATACTTCGGGGACTCGGAGCGTGATGGGTGACTACAAAGCACTTCTTGTCCCGGTGCTTGTCGAGGGCGCCGCGGATGAAGGCAATGGACTGGAGGTAGCGTTCCACAGTCATCTCTGGTGTAAGAGATCGGTGAACGCTGTCGTCGGTCTCGACGTAGATCAGGCGGAAGTCGTTCATTAGACAAGCGGCCTTGGCCATTGTCCTCGGGTCACTATGGTGTAAATCAGTCCATAGGCAAGAGCAGAGGAAGACCATGTCGCCGACTGTGACCACCTCATTATCAGCGTAGGCGATGTTCTCGGGGAGGTAGTGGTTGTGCCAGAACTTTTCTTCGTGTCCCCATATCCCTTTCGAATTGTAATACGAGTGGTTCCCAGGGATCACAATTACTTGCCGGAAACGTGGAACAAGGAGCGCAAACAGGAGTTGATATGTTGTTTCATACCTCCTGAAAGTACCCATGTCGCCCGCGCACACCAATACCGTCTCCTTGTCTTTAGGCTGGTGTGGGATGTAGCGAGACACCAGATCAGGGAAGGCTGAGAGATCACCATTGCGGGACCAGAATTCAGTGTGAAAATCACTAATTATCCTAACTATCATTGCTTATTCTCCCTCAATCACTCTGGTCGGGCATCCTTCTAAGCCGTACCTCGAAAGGAACTCATTGACCGCCGCGAACTCTTGGTCGTTAAGGTATTCCCGACCCTTTAGTTTCAGGATGGCCTGAGCCAGATCGCGATTTGGTGTATCGGTATCGTGGACGAGGCCCGCAACTCGCTCTTTGTAGTACTCCCCGTCCTCGACAGCCACCACCTCAACGGACTTCATGGTCTGAGGGTAGATTGGGTGGGCGTAGTCGTTCTTAACCAGGGTGCACTCGGTCTGTTGTCCCGCGACCCGGCGATCGAGCTTAGACAGCAGAGTGAGAAGATTTCGTCTTGATAAAAACACCCTGGCTTTCACATTACCCCCTGCAGTATCTTTTCGAGTTCGGCGTTGGCATCGGTGGAACTAACCGACCACCCCGTTTTCCGCAACAGTTTTGCCTAACCTCCTGCCTCTGGCAAAGTTGTTTTAACATAGAGATTTTAACTTATTTCAATCTAGGGAATTTTGGGTGCCGGCATCGGCGATCTTTTTTTCATACTGGTTGGTGACTTCCTTCCCGAAGAGCCTGTTCGCTCTTGACCAATTTCCCCAAACCCAGGACCCATCGGAGTCGTAACCGGATTTGCCAACAAGTTTATAAATTCGTCCGGAGCGGGTGGTTGCTCTAGCGGTGAGCGAATCAAAAGCAACAATGGCCGTGCTGACCCTCCCCTCACGGTCATCACAATTGTACCCCACCAGATGGTGGTCCCCAGCGGGTGTTTCCATAACTGACCACCGTACAAGAGAGATGCTTGGTTGTTCAGAAGGTGGGGGGGTTTTCCAAATGCTGCGCAAAACAAGATCCTGCATCAAAGCGCCAACTGAGTCTTCAAGGTTCTTAGTCCTCATTCCATTCTCCTTGCAGCAGATAATTGATTCCTCAGGGTAGAATCATAACCGGTTGCCACGACAGAAAATGTCGCACCACTATCGGATCCGCAGCAAAGACCAGAAATCTAATGGCACTATCAAGCAGGACGTTTCAGTAAGCGGCGACTAAGGGGACTTTTATGCGGGGCTTTGGACAAGAACCATGTTGCAGTTCGGCTATTACGGGGAAGTGGGCTGTAGGGCAAGAGGATACGTGGGCATTACTATGGCATAGTTATCATGTCATAGTAACGCAAACTATACGCCGGAGGGATTTGCAAACAAGCCCCAAGGGGAATAGAAATAGCGAAGGAATTAAAGGTTTCTATTCTCTGCCACGCTATCATTTGACTAATCGCCTGACCATTCGCCCAACCACTCGCAAATCCTCTGCCGACTCCCGATTATAAGTTTCGGGCTCATAGCGCGGGTTGTCGCTCTTTACAGTAACCCCTCCATCAAGTTTTACTTGGACCCGCCTCACTATGAGAGAGTCACCAGATTGGAGGACGTATACGGAGTTCCCTTCGATCCTTACAATACTGAGGTCTATTAATATCAGATCGCTCTCAACTAGGTATGGCTCCATACTATCGTCAATAATAGTGATTATCGCAATATTCTCGGGAGAAAGTCCGAGGGAGTGCTTGAGCCATCCAGACCTAAACGCCAGGTGGTCGACGATCTGTTCGCTATGAATTGTAGCCCTTCCATCGTCGTTAGCGGGTATCTCGTTACGTGCCACTCTTACGTATTCCGCTTTCAAACCTTGATCTGAGGTATCATTCCGAAAAAGGCTGTCCACCTCCCCCTGTGATACCTCTAAGGCATCAAACGCCTTAGGATCTGCAATCGTACCATCCTGCGCGAGAATGTGTTCTTGAATCAACAATTCAATGATTCGCTCCTTTATATAAAAGGCTGGGTATTCCGATCCATTTATTATTTTTTGCAAATCGAAAAAATCAAGCTGCAGAGTTTTTGCTATCGTCAAAGATAATATCCCACGGGATTGGATATAGTATTTGAGAAGCCTGCATAGGTCCCTGTTTATAGAAAAAACGTTTCTATAATTATTGTTTTCGATTGGAACACTATTAGTAGATTGCTCAGGCATTCCACTAAAAAACAGAGCAACTTCCGTAGACTGAGGTTTATTAGTATTGGCGTTTAAAATCGCTTGTTCTTTACCTTCCATATTCCGAAACATATCTCCATCGCCAGTTTTAACCCATTCATAACTAAGTCCTTCGCATTTATTTAGAATCGCATCAATATCACCAATACGGTTTCTTGCTTTCCAGGCATTAAGTGTGCCCTCCTTTACATCAAGAAAAGCGGCGAGTTCTCTATAGGTGTTTAATTTATAGTGTACTTTCAGTTCGTCAAAAACCCGAGTAACATTATGTATTGTTTTCTGCATTATTCTCCTCACACTAACCACTTTAGCTTCGGAAGACTGCTCCGGTCGAAGTAGGACAGCAGAAATGGCAACGACGGTGGAATTGCGAGTACCTACCCTCAAATTTCTACATATCGTAGAACTATACCGAACCTTTCAACAATCCTCAAGCATAAAATGACCGTTCCTCTCGCTGACAGTCGTACTGCGACTGGTAAACCATCCGCGCCTGGGACTACGGCCTCACCAAATCACCGTTCACCTCGCTGACAGTCGTACTGCGACTGGCAGATTGCCCAGGAGGGACGACCTGGCGGTTCACACCCCCAAGGGCATCATACATATCGCCAATGCCAGGCCATTTATAACTCAGCCTTCGACATTTTGCAAGGTTTTGGTGTCGCAAATCACTCCAGTCTAATTTATTTTGGGTCTTAAAGCGAACTCCGGGCCATAAACCAAGCCACCACCAATGGTATCTACTTGTTTTTTTAGGCTTTATACAAACATTCTACATGCTGTAGATTTATCTTGCTTTTTGTAGCATTTGCCGGTATAACCTATATCTAGGTTGTCACCCCGAACAGAAGAGGAGATGACGGAGCGAGAAAACGTTACCGCGGCACTTGGCAGATATTGCAGCCAAACAAACCCAAAAAGGAGAACACCGGATGAATTTGAAAAGAGAGGAAACCCACAAGGAAGTTCTACTCCCCCATGAAGGGGTCACTGCGCGAATCATCTTTACAGATAAGTGGAAAAGCCCTGGCCAAAAAGTCCGCCGAGTATGGAGGTTGAAACCTGCAATTAGATTTGAAAGCGGTAAGTGCAATAGAATAGTTGGACTACATTCGCGTCTGGAGTATGCCCACGCTATGAATCTTGAAAAGGAAACGGATGTATCCGATTACCGAGAGTACCCTTTCAGAATAGAATATACAGGAGCAGATGGAATAAATAAATCGATTACACCAAATTTTGTTGTGTATCGACGTAACGGGTCCAAAACAGTTGAGGAAGTAATTAATATAAAAAACCTAAGATCGCCAATTTTTGTTCAATTGTTAGCAATAGAAAAAGCAACTCTATCGAAGTTTGGTTATCAGTTTAAGATCATAACTGAGGAAAATTTGATGCCGCTAAGGCCTACAAGAAGATTTTCCTATCCGAAGACTATGATATTTTAAAATGAATACGCATTATCATTTATAACAAAAAAACAAATACCAATGGAGGAACAAGGAATGTCTGAAGGGATAAATGAAAACCCGAGCTATTTGGAGTATCTGATCCCCGAATATCAAGTAAACCCATTGGTTGAAGCGCTTAACCCGCCTCCTGCCGATTTAGGGGAAAGTATCAGGATGCTCGCCTTGCGACCAACTTATCATGCGGAGGAAATCGAACTCCCGCCCTCAATGCGCCTGCTGCTGCCAAAGCGTCTGGAAAGTTTCATGTTCCCGAGTGACCAGCATGCCGAAATCCACCAGAGAATCTATTCACAGGTCAAACAAACCAAAAAAGGAGAACGCCGAGATGAATTTGAAAAAAGAGAAAAGCTCCAAGGAAGTTCGACTCCATCATGAAGGGGTCACTGCGCGAATCATCTTTGCAGATACGCATGATAACCCTGAGCGAAAAGTCGGCAGAGAATCGAGATTGAAACCTTCAATGCGATTTGAAAGTGGCAAGTGCAAAAGGACAATCGAGCTACACTCGCGTCTGCAGTATGGCCACGCTATAAATCTTGAAAAGGACACGGATGTATCCGATTACCGAGAACGCCCTTTTAGAATCGAATACGTGGGCGCAGATGGAATAATTAAATCAAAGGGGGTGGGTAGTTAGCTCCTCCTCGCCCTTTAACAGTGTAATATCAGCAAGTTGCCAGGTGCTTCGTCGCAGCAGCAATGAATCCGAGAAAACATCGAGAAATTAGGAGGTTGGGATGCTAAACTTCGCCAAGACTCAATTATGTGAGTATCTCAGGAGGAGCTAACTACCCACCCCCCTTAAATCAATTACACCTGACTTTGTTGTATATCGACGTAACGGTTCCAAAACAGTTGAGGAGGTCATGTCGATAAAAAATCTAGGATTGGCAATGATTGCTCGTAGGTTGGAAATAGAGATAGCAACACTTGCAAATTTCGGTTATCAGTTCAGCATGATAACAGAGGAAAATGTAATGCAAAAAATGTATGCAAGGAATTACAACAATCGCAATATAACTATATACTACTAACCTATTGGCATCGCTAAGCACATAAACAATAAAACCAATAATGCTGACAATATTTGATCAAACACCTCTGATGTGTAAAACTTGTAAAAACACAATGAACCATTGAGTAAGAATATTCAATGGTCGATGAAATGATAAGAATAGGAGGAAAGGTGGCCAGACGTAAATATTACATTGATGAAAAAAGAATCGCCAGATACACAAAAGAAGGTCGTGGCAAAGGTGAGGGTGCGGACTACAAACCCTGGATACGAGCAGACGAAGTCCCTTCGCTTGGCAGGGTTCATCGGGTTTTCTGCTCGAAAACAGGACGAGTGCATCACTTTTTATCTGACAATGAATATATGGCATTCCTTCATTTCTATTGGGATGATTCTGTGGTTGACATAAGGGAACAGTTTCCTTTTCCTGACCGCGAAACTACGAAAGCAATCGCCAGGTCACTCAAAATAAAATATCCGATGGACCCGTCTACTCAAACGCCTATCGTGATAACTACAGACTTTTTGGTGACATTTATAGTGAATGAGCAAAAGGTTATTTCAGCATTTGCCGTAAAGCAGGCAGGTGATCTGGAAATACAAAGGGTTCGTGAAAAACTAGAAATAGAACGGATCTATTGCGAGGAAGTATTGGGAATTGAGTGGAAACTCGTGACTAATATTCAGGTAAAGACAACTTTTGCGAAGAATCTTGATTGGCTAAGTAACGAACATACCAAGGCAGTTATGTCAGAAGTAACATTAGAAACACTCCAAAGACTAATATCCTGGTTCATTGAGGCTAGTAGTAAAAATCTCAAAATCCCAGTTTCATTGTATTGCCGTAGATTTGACATTGAAAATGAACTTAAAAGTGGAATGGGACTTGCCATAACTCGTTATTTACTTGGAGCAAAAATTTTAGAAACAAATTTACATTCTCGCAGAATACAAGAACAGCCAGCAACTTCGTTCAGGATTAATAATCACAAACTATTGGAGTTTACATGTGCAGCAATATAATTCTTGTAGTTAGAATGGTGCTGAGAACTATTGGTTCCGAGATAGTGGAACGCATTATCCATATTGACAGGAATAACAAATATTGCTGGTTGATTAATGTAGATGTCGATGACCATTCGTGGCCTCGACCGATTTTAATATCTGATTTGAAGCAACAACTTATTAATACTGACATGGTCGTCGAATTAAATGACATATGGTTACCCAAAAATAGAAAATACGAAGAAGAAACAAAAGCTGGGGAACGTCACTCAGATCGATATAACATAATTGAACCACTGGTTACAGGAAAAAATGAAGTTGAAATTATATATCCAAAGGAGCGCAAGCGGTTAATCGCCGAAAGATTGAATTCAGTAAAAACAACAAGACAAACCATATCAAATTTATTGCAGTTATTTTGGAAACAAGGAATGACCTATGAAGCGGTGCAAACATCTTATAAAAATTGCGGTAAAGCATCCGATGATGGAAAGCGTAACCCAGAAAATGGGAAAATCGGCAGGCCAAGAACGATAACGCTAGGGGTAGGGATAAACGTAACAGCCAACATTCGTAAGATGTTTGATGCAGGCGTATCCTATTACAATGTCAACAGGAAGGCTTCCATAAAGGATGCCTGGGATAAGGTGACCGAACTTTACTTTTCTGACAGGGTTATAGATGAAAAAGGAAGAATCAGAGTTAAAACATTTTCCATTGACCAAAGGCCTACGTACCGACAGTTCCAATACTATGAATCGACAACCAATGACAAGAAAACTCGATATATAAAAAGAGAAGGACAAAAAAAATGGGATTTAGAATGCCGCGCCTGCTTGGGAAGCAGCACAGATGAAGTTCAAGGCCCAGGAGATAAATTTCAGGTCGATGCAACAATAGCTGACACATATTTGGTATCGCAATTTGACCGCAGGCGTATCGTAGGAAGACCGGTGATCTATTTCATTGTCGACGTTTTCAGTCACATGATAACAGGCTTGTACGTTGGCTTTGAAGGACCATCCTGGATTGGTGCCATGATGGCACTTGTCAATATGGTTAGAAATAAGGTCGAATTCTGCGCCGAATACGACATCGATATTGAGGAAGAGGACTGGCCAAGTCGTCATGCATGTAAAATACTTTTGGCAGATCGAGGCGAATTAATGAGTACACGATTGGGTGGAAATATCACAAAAAATCTGAAAATTGATATAGAGAACACGACCCCTGGCAGGGGGGACTTGAAGGCCTTAGTAGAACGCAAATTTGGCACAGTGCCTTCAGTCTTTAAAAAATTTGTACCTGGATATGTTGAACCTGACTTTTTAAAGCGTGGTGCTCCTGATTACAGGCTAGAGGCAAGCCTTGACTTAAGGGAATTTACACAGATGGTGATTTGTGCAGTAGTTGATCACAATAAAACGCCGATTCGTGGAGTAACGCCTCCGGCACAAATGATCACCGAAGGATTACAGCCTTCGCCAGTAAACCTTTGGAAATGGGGTGTAGCAAATAGGAGTGGCTCACTTCATGAGCTGACGGAGGAGGAAACCAAGTTGAATGTTATGCCCCCGGGGACTGCTACCGTTACGAAATCTGGTCTCCATTGCAACAAAGCGTATTATTACAGTGAAACATCGATGAAAGAAGATTGGTTTTCGGAAAAAAGTCCGATGCATGGGAAGAAACTTGACATTTCGTATGACCCAAGGTTCATGGATCAAATTTACCTCAGAGAGTCAAAAGACCTCAGATTGGAGAATACCTATGAGGTCTGCAAGCTATTTTCAAGAAGTGCAGAATACGCCGGTAAAAGTCTTTATGAAGTTGAAGAAAATGACCTTTTAAATAAAAAAAATATTGCTGCCGAAGCAGATGTGACTCAGTCCAAACACATTGAGAAAAACATCGAAATGGAAGGAATTGCATCTAAATCAAAAGCAGATAAGAAAAAACTTGGTAAAGATACTCGCAGTAAAAAAGAACGGACTGATGGAATCAGAGACAATCATGCCGAGGAGAAGGAGAAACAAAGATCAATTGAAGCTTTCGAAGTGGTTGGGAATACACAAATTGACACTCAACAAATCAACCAGCAAGAATTGGATAGCAATCATGATGATGTACCATTTAATCCCTTAGATATTCTGGAAGAAATTATTTTAGATCGTGTAGGAGGGGAACATGAGTGAAGATGCTGAGAGCGTAAAGAAACCAGTTACAGGTAAGAACAATAAGAACACTAAACTACACAGTATCATTGAAATGAACAATTTTGGTTACGTCGATGCCATTTATAAAGAAGCTAAACTTCCAGAGCATAAAGGAAATCCTCTTATCGAGGCATTACCGGCCTTTCAAAAGGTAGATAAAGAACTTATTGGTAAATTTGGGCGCTACCCGAGTATCGACCTTGAAATAGAGAAGTCCTATTCTCAAGGCGAGCGTATGCAATGTGTCTCTCGATTAGACGACTATATCGAACCTATGATGCAGCATTTCGAAATAATGGAAAGTATCGGACTGCTTGTCCGGTCTGGATATGTTAACCGCAACCCTTTAGATGGTTACTACAACAAGAAGATAAAAAAACTCTATCGACGTGCAATGGACGGTGAAAATTGCAGCATAATGCCTATTGGCCGTTCAACGGCATCAACCAAAGCAATATTTGGAATGTCTGGAGTCGGGAAAACTACCTCCCTTGAACGGTCATTGTCCTTCTTGCCGCAAGTCGTATGCCATCCTAAACACGGTTTTTTCCAGATAAGTTGGCTTAAATTGGATTGCCCACTTGATGGCAGCTTGAAACAATTTCTACTGGCATTTTTACAACAAGTAGACAATCTTTTGGGGACACCTTATAGAGCAAAACTTGGGAAAGGAAAAACAATTGACGAGTTGATTCTTAACGTTGCTATAGTTGCTGCCACCCACAATCTTGGTGTGCTTGTTATAGATGAAATTCAAAATCTACTCCTCGCTGCCGGAGTCGGTCAAGATAAGATGTTGAATTTTTTCGTAACGTTTACAAACCAGGTTAAAATTCCTGTTGTTGTGGTCGGTACATCGAAGGCCTTGAAAATGCTGCAAGGCACTTTCCGTGAAGCTAGGCGTATAGGAGACAACGGAGTAATGATTTGGAAAGCATTTGTAAAAGACCGAGCATGGGAATTATTCATAAAAAACCTTTGGCAGTATCAGTGGACCAAAGTAAATATTGTATTGGAATCTGAAATAAATAAAATGAATGACGCCATTTTCTATGAAACTCAAGGGATAACTGCCCTAGTTGTCAGATTGTTCCAACTGTCACAAATACATGCAATATTCACTGGGCAGGAAAAACTTAGTGTGGAAATAATCCATAAAGTAGCTAAACAGAATTTTGGATTGCTTTCACCCATGCTTAATGCAATGCGTAACCCGCAAGACAAAAATAATGCCAAGGCAATTGAAAAATATGAAGATATCCTTACGGAGGAGCTCAACAAATTGGGCTCTACTGTTGCCAGTAAAGCGCAAACCAAAATCCTAAGTGAAGCTTCTGATATGCCAAAATCAACCGAATCACCTGAGAAATCGAAAGCGAAACTCGTTTTGCAAGGCTTGTCTGTTGATTCAGCAGATATACGAAAGTTTATTGATGATGCCTTCGATAAAGGTGGGGTAAAAACATGCTTAGACGCAGTCACCTTAGCACTTAATAAAATTGAGGAAAATCGCAGATTGGACCTTTTGGATAGCCCAAAACAGGAAAGCCAAATAGTGCTACCTGCACGCGAGAATGCACTTAATGCAGTTGTCGCTGAAGGTGTAAAAAATGGCCAGACTCCGTATGAAGCCCTTTTAGATTCCGGTCGTATTGCAAATTTTACACAGGAGTAAAATATTATGCTCACTTATTTACCCAAACCCTATCCCGATGAACTTCTTTATAGCGTTGTAGCAAGACTAGGCGTGCACCTGGGTCTCAACGGTTACAACCTAATGGAACTGCTTTTTGGACATTCCCGTAAAGCAGTTGTTGACCTGCCGCGTTCGCTAGATTATTTCGCTAATGCTTCTTTCGCGCTGTGGGGTTTGTCATCTGACGATATCATAGATAAATTTACACTTTTTCCAATATATTCACATTTCATAACAAAAAGTCGCAGCTTGGCGGTTATAGAAACCTTGAAATCAAACAATGCTACAAACTCACGTGTCTCACATTTAGCTTTTTCAAGCACCCTAGATCGTACTGAATTTTTAAGATTCTGTCCACAATGCTTCGCTGCAGATATGGATACTTATGGAGAATCATATTGGCGACGTACCCACCAAATTCCAGGAGTTATACTTTGCAAGCAACATTCATCTGCACTTGTTAATAGCACCAAACGGTATCGGACTTACCCATATCAAGAATTTGCAGATGCAACCGAAAACTTGAAAGGCATTTGCCGCGAACCTATTTCAGAGGTTGTCGAATGCAACGATATTTTAATTGACATAACAAATTACAGCTACGATTTACTTCATAAAAAATGTAATTGCTTAAAATTTGATGTTTCATGTGATGCTTATAGACAGGCAGCTGTCAATTTGGGATTTCAGAAGTCAATCGATCGGTTACAAACTGATAAACTTGAGGAGGCTTTTTTAGATTTTTATGGCGAAAAAACTCTTTCTTCAATGGGGCTCAATTTCGCTCGTCATAAAAATAGTTATTGGTTCCGGACTATTTTTGGAAAACACCTGCATACGCTTCGGCCCATACAACATGTATTAGTTCACCTTTTTCTCGAAAAAATGGGAAAGAAAATCGGTTCGGTGGACCATTTGGGGAATGGGCCTTGGAAATGTCCCAACCCTTACGCTGATCATATGGAAGATAAGCCCATTCAAAAGGTCCAAATTTTCAGTTCGGACAAAGGCATTCGTACTGCTTCTGCGAAATGCTCTTGCGGATTTAATTTCACATTTCAGAAAGTTAGCAATGAGGATCGATCATTACCCATAGTCCATAATGTTCACAAATATGGATTTACTTGGGTTAACGAATCCCAAAAATACTTAGTGTTAGGATGGGAATTGGTAAAAATTGCAAAACATTTGAATATTGACCGTAAAACTTTATCTGACCTACTTTTAAAAAAACAGTTTGCCCCCATAAATCTTTCAGACAGTCAAATTCAAGCTAATCGCAATAAGTGGCTTGAGTTATTTAAAATTGCACAAAGTAAAACTGGAGCAAAACGTCTTGATAGGGCGTTATACAATCAGTTGCGCTTACATGACAGGTTATGGCATGACTCTTGTCAGAAGGGTAAAATGCACGCGGGTTCAAAATGTATAGATTGGGAAAAACGAGACAAACTAATTTCTAACGAAATTTATCACATAGCTGCTATTTTATTCGGCAAAACTCCACCAGTTAGGGTCACTATAGGAATAATTGCAGTCGAGTCAAGTTTTCAGCACATGTTATCAAACGAGAAGGATCTGAGCAGACTCCCGGCTTGCCGCAATGCTCTATCAGTGTCAGTAGAGTCGCTTGATGATTTTTACGAACGAAAAATATCGCATGTCGTGCAGCTAATTATAAACGAGAATCTACCAATAACTCGGGCGAGGATACTGAGGCTTGCAAATATCAAAGGGGCGAGGGTTTCTCCTCGAACAGAAGCAGCCCTCCACAAGGCTCTCAATTTATACACCTAATGAAATATCGATATTTAAAAACCTTACTCAACTATTTAATTGAGGTCTGATATGCTTGGATACTTGCCGAAGCCCTACCCGGATGAACTTCTCTATAGTGTTGCAGCTAGGTATCGCATCCATTTTAAATTGTCAGGGTTCGCCGTTACCAACCTTTTTTTTGGTGGCAATTCGAGAGCTATAGTAGATTTACCTCATTCGATTGGATATTTTTCTAAAGCCTCATTTGCGTTATGGGGAATGTCTCCTGAGGATATTGTCAACAAATTTACGCTTTTCCCCTTCTACGCACGTTTTGTTGACAATTTTCGATACGCAAAAGCTGAGCGTGCGCTTATTTCAAATAACGGACAGATTGTTCACCCAATGCTCGCACTGAGCGCGAGTTCCATTAAAGTTCCAAAATTCTTAAGATTTTGTCCTGTCTGTGTTTCCAAAGATCTTGATACTTATGGAGAAACTTATTGGCACCGAACACACCAATTGCCTGGTGTGCTTGCTTGTGTTCATCATGGGACAATGCTTATCAATAGTACCGCAAGTTACCGACCCAAAATTGCTTATGATTACGCTGATGCGTCGGAAACTATTGAAAAGCATAAAGAAGAATCCACCAATGCACTCTCTGCGCTCGATTTGGAAAAATGCACAACAATAGCTGCACATTGTGAGATGTTCCTGAACGCTAGGGATACGGCACAAAATTCTATCGTCAATAGTTATAAGCAGGTGGCAATCAATTCAGGATTTGTTTTTGGTGATACAAATGTGTCAAATGAAAAACTTGAGCGCGCATTTATATCATTTTACGGCGAGTCACTGCTCGAATTACTTGGCGCCAGTATTAATTCCTGTAATCGTGGGAACTGGTTGAGAAAATTTTTCCGTGAATCTTCACATGGTTATCATCCGACTCAACATGCATTAGTATCAATTTTCCTTCAATCAGCCTCCCAAATACCAAAACTATCAGCCCACTTTGGCAATGGGCCTTGGAAATGCCCAAACCCTTATGCCAATCACACTGAGCAGAGACCTATACATAACATTAAAATACGCATTAGAAATGGCATCCCTGTTGCCAGCGTTAAGTGCAGTTGCGGCTTTAATTTTTCTTTCCGGAATATAAGTTCGACAGATCCGAGCCTGCCAATAGTTCATACGACATGTGGTACCGGACCAACCTGGATTGCTAAAGTTAAGGAGCTCGAGGATTCAGGTCTTTCATGTAATGCTATTGCTAAAAAGCTGGGTGTAGATTTTAAAACTGTTAGGGCTCTTCTCTCTTGCGGCCAGGGTAAAATTTCTGATTTGATTTCTGATTCATCTAGTGAGCAATCTAATCAGTTCAGCCTGCCCCCTATTGTTTTCAATGAGACGACAGCGATTAAACGTTCTCTTGTAAAGCCTCCGAGAGTTGTTAGCTCTAGAAATGAGACTAATGACAAGTGGACACGCAAGGACGAGGTGCTCGAACAAATCATCCGATCTACAAACAGCTATTGTTACGATGAATTCCCACCGAAACAAGTAACCAAGGCACGTCTTATGTCTGCAGCTAATATCGGTTTTTCAATGTATAGCACTCTCGAAAAGCTGCCACTTTGTCAGAAAGCCTTTGACGAATTAGCGGAGTCGTTAGAGGACTTCCGTGAAAGGCGATTGCGATGTGTTGCCGAAAGAGCACAGATGGATGGTTTGTTGATAACTCGCAGATCATTACTACGACTTGCGAGTCTTGAACCTAGAGCCATGAAACCCGTTTCTGCAAGAGTAGAGTCCGTATTGAGTGAATTGTTGGGTTCAGCGGTCCCCTACTAATAATGCGCGGTCCTCACTGGGCCAAGCGGGCTCTATAGTCTCAGCAGAATTCAAAGGAATTCGGCTATTTGCTTGTATCAAAACGGGCATTATCCTTGGTGGATAATGCCCATTTCATTTCAAAGCTCCGTCCCCTTTTTAGAGTCTGGTACCGCTATAATTTTGTAAAGACTTAATTGTCTGGCAAATTGCCCAAAATGGCATGTTTGGTAAGAACTTAATTGTCATGTAAGGACTTAATTGTAAATGTTAGAACTTAATTGTATACCGATATGTCGTCCGGCTATTTCTTCATGTCAATGCCGTAGCTTTTAATCTTGCGATGCAGGTTGCTGCGCTCCAGCTCGATCGCTTCGGCGGTACGGGATACGTTCCAATCGTGCTCCTCCAGCTTCTGGATGATGAACTCCTTCTCGAACTCCTCCCGCGCCTCGCGCAGGGATGAGAGCTCCAGCACGCTGTCCAACCTCCCGCCTCCCGCCTCTCTGCCGTTCACCTCGGCTCCGAAGTAGTCCGGCAGATGGTTCTTGGTGATGGTGCCGCCGGGAGTCATGATGACCAGGCGCTCCACGATGTTCTTCAGCTCCCTCACGTTGCCGGGCCAGTCGTAGCGCTGCATTGCCTCCATCGCCTCGGGAACAATCAGCTTTAACTCCCTTCCCTCGCGCCGGCAGAAGGCGTCGAGAAAATAACCGGCCAAAAGCGGCACGTCGTCGCGCCGCTCCCTGAGCGCCGGAACCTTGAAGGGAACCACGTTCAGCCGGTAGAAGAGATCCTCGCGGAAGGAGCCGTTCCTGATCTCCTCCTCCAGAAGTTTGTTGGTGGCCGCCACGATCCGGACATCCACCTCCAGGGTCCTGGTCCCGCCGACTCGCTCGAACTTCCGCTCTTGCAGGATCCTCAGCACCTTGGCCTGGGTCTTGAGCGACATGTCGCCGATCTCGTCCAGGAACAGGGTCCCGCCGTCGGCCAGGTCGAACTTCCCCTTCTTCTGGGAAACGGCGCCGGTAAAGGCGCCCCGCTCGTGGCCGAAAAGTTCGCTCTCGATCAGCTCCTCGGGAATCGCCGCGCAGTTGATCTCGATGAACGGCTTGTCGCGGCGCAGGCTGTGGAAATGGACCGAGCGTGCCACCAGTTCCTTGCCGGTGCCGTTTTCGCCGGTGATGAGGACTGAGGCGTTGGTCGGCGCCACCATCTGGATCTGCTCCTTCAACCGGAGCATCGATGCGGAAGCGCCAATCATCTCATGGCTTTGCAGCACGAGCCCGCGCAGCGACGCGTTCTCCTCCTTGAGCCTGGTCATGGCGAGGGCGTTTTCCACGGTCACCACGACCTTCTCCAGCGAGAGCGGCTTCTCGATGAAGTCGTAGGCGCCCAGCTTGGTCGACTTCACCGCGGTCTCGATGGTGCCGTGCCCGCTCATCATGATGACGTTCAGGGAAGGGTACAACTCCTTCAGGCACTTGAGGGTCTCCAGACCGTCCATCCTCGGCATCCAGATGTCCAGGAGCACCAGGCCGGGGAGTTCCCGCTTGCAGGTGGCGAGCGCCTCCACCCCGTCGCCGGCGCTGACGGTGCGGTACCCCTCGTCCTCCAGGATCCCGGCCAAAGCCGAGCGTATGCCTTCTTCATCGTCAACTATCAGTATTGTTTCAGTCATGATCGGTCCCTAAGGGGCGCTAGCCCGCCAGCCCCACTTCACGGGCGAGAGCGCGCCAGGCGTCCAGGGAGCGCTCGATCATCCCCATGTTGACGCAATAGGCGATCCTGAAGTAGCCGGGCGCGCCGAATCCTGCTCCGGGAACCAGCAGGATGCGGTGCTTCTGCGCGATCCTGACAAACTCGATGTCGTCGGCCAACGGGGACTTGGGGAAGAAGTAGAAGGCACCGTCCGGACGCACCATCTCAAAGCCCATGCCGGTAAGCGCGTCGTAGAGGATGTCGCGCTTTTCCTGGTAGGCGTTGATGTCCACCGAGATGTGCTGCAGGCCCGCCACCAGGCGCTGCATCAGCGCGGGGGCGTTCACGAAGCCGAGCACCCGGTTCGAGAAGATGGTCCCTTCCATGAACTGATCCACCTTGCGCATCCGGGGGTTTGCCGCCAGGTAGCCGATGCGCTCGCCGGGGAGCGCCAGGTCCTTGCTGTGGGAGGTGACGATGACCGAGTTCTCCACGTAGCGAAAGATGTTCGGCACGCTGTTGCCGTCGTAGCTGATCCGGGCGTAAGGCTCGTCGGAGATGACGCAGATCTGGCGACCGAATTCCTTTTCCTTGGCACTGACCATTTCGCCCAGGCGCGCGAGGCTCTCGGCCGGGTAGATGACGCCGGTCGGGTTGTTCGGAGAGCAGATGATGATGGCCCGGGTCTTCCCGGTGATCGCCGCTGCTATGGCGGGAACGTCAAGCTGGAAGGTCTCGGGATCGGTCCAGACCTCCACCGGCCGGCCGCCGTGGTTGTCGATATAGAAGCGGTATTCCACGAAGAAAGGGGTGAGGATGATCACCTCGTCCTCGGGGTTCAGTATGGTCTTCAGCACCACGTTCAGCGCGCCTCCGGCGCCGCAGGTCATCACCACCTGCCCCGCCTGCACCGGGAGATCCGAGGCTGCCGCAAGGAGGTTGGCGACGGCACTCCTGGTCTCCGCGTAACCCGCATTATTCATGTAGCGGTGCATTCCGGGAAGCGGGGCCTGGGCAAGCTTCAGAAATTCGCCACGGAACTCAGCGGGCGGCTCCACATCGGGGTTTCCCAAGGTGAAGTCGTAGATCTGGTCCGCACCGAACTCCTGGCGCAGCCGTTCGCCCTCTTCGAACATTTTCCTGATCCAGGAAGAATTTGCGATAAATCCGGCTATCTTTCGGGCCACTGCCATTGAGTGCACTCCTTACTTGTTTTTTAATTTTTTTAGCACATTACGGCTGGGGGGGCAAGGCGTATTACCCGCTGCGGCCGCTGGCGCCGCGGAACAGGGGGGGGCCAGCTCCCGGCGGCACCTCCCATTGCGTAGGCGCTGTCAGGTTTCGATTCACCTTTCCCTCTCTTCGTCGCTATGAGGAAACTCTCCCTCCCCTTCAAGGGGAAGGTCGGGCGCCTAGCGCTAAGTTAGGAGGACATCGCAAGGATACCCGCAAGGGGTATCCCTACAACTGCGCGTCTTCGTAGGGGCACCCCTTGCGGGTGCCCGTTTCTGGAGCTGTGCCCCAACTTAAATGGGGAGTGCTCCCGGAGCGTAGTGTAGAGACGCATTGCATGCGTCTCAGCGCTGCCGCTTTCTGGTTTGTCTGAGCGTGATCTGGTTAGGGAGACGCATGTAATGCGTCTCTACCCAGGCAGGGACCAGTCCTTAACTTAATGGCGGTGAGGGTCGGGGCGGGGATGGGGAACCCGGGCGCTGTTCCCCCATCCCATCCTCCACCCAACCACGACCTAAAAAAAGGGGACCTGGCAGCTCAAGCTGACCAAATCCCCCTTTTCGCTATCGCTCATGGTGCAACTGCAAAGTGACTACCCTTTACTTGCCGCAGCACTTCTTGAACTTCAGGCCGCTGCCGCAAGTGCAGGGATCATTGCGCCCGATCTTCGGAGCGGAGCGCACCACCGGCTTCCTGGTGACACTCTTACCGTCGGTGAAAAGCCAGCCGGCAGGCTCTTTCTTGAAAAGGGCTACCTCGTGGTGCACCTTCGCCTCACCTTTTTCGCTGTAACGCGCGATGAATTCAACTTCGCCGGTCGTGTCGGCACCGGTGCCTCCCTTTACAGAGACGATCTCCAGCCCCTCCCACTCAGCGCTTTCCGCCCACTCCTTGGTACCCGCGGCGTCATACCCTTCGCGGTGCTTCGGGTGGGTGGTTTCAAATATGTAATCGGTCTCGACCTTCACATATGCTGCGTAGCGCGAGCGCATCAGCGCCTCCGCACTCTCCGCAGGGCGCTCCCCCCTGATCAGGGGCTGGCAACAATCGGCGTAGGCAATATCGGTTCCACAGGGACACTGCTCCATCTCTAACTCCTCCTTGCTGCGCGTTTAGTATTTCGTTTTGCTTCAGGCGTTCTGGTAATCGGCGGTCATGACGGCGGAGCTGACACTCTTCATGTAGGCCGCGACTTCATTGGCGTGGTAAGGATGCACCTGGTAGGCCTGCAGGTCCTCCAGGGAATCGAACTTGGTTACCAGGGCGATGTCGGAGGAGCGCTCGGAATGGATAAGATCGATCCCCACTTCCAGGTGGCGCAACTGCTCGACCTTCCCCTCCATGCTGAGCAGGATTTCCTTCGCCTTCTCGATCCCCTCGACGCTCCGCTCCTTCAGTTTGAACAGTACGATATGTGTAATCATCTCATTTTCTCCCGGGATTAAAAAATTAGTGCATCCACTACCATGTAATACATGAGCGCCAGCCTTCCTGTCAACGGTGGGAGGGGCGATATTTGATTAAAATTACGAATAAAGTTGTTGCGTGAAGCAGGCAATGCTGATATAAGGACCAACAAGACCGATATAGTCCTGTTCAAAATATTAATTAACTGGAGGGTTAAATGGCTCGCATTGCGAAATTAATGTGTATAATGGTATTGGTTTGCGGGGCACTGGCGGCACGTGCCGAGGCTACGCAGACAGTGCTGTTCGATACAGGGCATGGTGAGCGTTTCCTTGTCGGGGAGAAGGGGCCGTTGCAGCTCTCCGGTTTTGCCGAGCTTTGCCAGGCGGCGGGCATGAAGGTGGGAACCCTCAGCAAACCGATTAGCGACGAGAGCCTGGCAGGCGCCAACGCTCTGGTAATCTCCGGCGCGTTCGCCCCGTTAAAGGGGGAGGAACTCGACGCACTCGTCCGTTTCATGCTTCGTGGCGGCAAGGTGTCCGTCATGCTGCACATAGCTCCGCCGCTGAGCACACTGCTGGAACGCTTCGGCATCAGCTTCACCAACGGCGTGATACGGGAGCATGAAAACATCATCGAAGGCCAGCCGCAGGATTTCCGGGTAAACCGCCTGGGGAGCCACCCGGTGCTGCACGGTATTCGCGAATTCAGCCTGTACGGGGTGTGGGGACTGACGAGTTTCGACCACAGGTCCCACGTCATCGCCTCGACCAGTCCGCGTGCCTGGATCGATCTGCATCACGACCAGGTGCAGACCAAGGAAGAGACTGCTTCCTTTGCGGTGGCATGCGCAGGGCAAGTCGGCAAAGGCGGGTTCCTGGTCTTCGGGGACGATGCGATCTTCCAGAACAAATTTCTCGATGCAAACAACAAGGCGCTTGCCGTGAATCTGGCGAGCTGGCTTAAATAAAAGGCGAAGTGGCAGAACCCCGTTGGGTAGCAGAAGAGTTTTCCGGTCAGGCAGCAGCGCAGAAAACATGCAACACTGAAATCAAAATTAAGCAGCACTCAAATCAAGGAGGATACTGAAGATGGCACAGGCTTTGGAGATCTACAAGTGTGAAAGTTGCGGCAACATCGTTGAAGTGTTCCATGCAGGCCCCGGTGAACTGGTCTGCTGCGGCAGCGCCATGACGCTGCAGACGGCGAATACCGTCGAGGCTTCCAAGGAAAAGCATGTGCCGGTCATCGAAAAGGGTGAAGGCACCATCACCGTCAAGGTCGGCAGCGTGCCGCACCCGATGGAAAGCGCTCACTTCATCGAATGGATTGAGCTGATTGCTGACGGCAAGGTGTACCGTGCCCAGCTCGCACCGGGCCAGGCCCCTGAGGCGACTTTTGCCATCAGCGCCGACAAGGTTACCGCGCGCGAGTACTGCTCCCTGCACGGCCAGTGGGCCGCTGAAGCGTAGTTCCCGACCAGGATGTAGATGAATGAAAGAGGGGGACGGCCTTAGGCCGTCCCCCTCTTTTTTTGTGTAAGATAAACGGGCGAACACGAGGTTCGCCCCTACCAAGCACCACGATGGGCGTAGGGGCGAACCTTGTGTTCGCCCACCCTCAGCTCATCGTGGCTAAATCGCCACGGAATCTAAGAATCCCCATCCCCACCCCTACCCTCCCCTTGAAGGGGAGGGAGCGTTTCTTCAGTTGAGGAAAGATGGCGTCAATGCAGTTGCTTGGGTACCCGAGAAAGAGCCCTGCTCTCTATCTTCCGCTGCGGCGCGTCGCGCTGGACGACGGACGGGGAGCTGTGTTCTTGGTGCCGGCGCCTACTGCGTGGCGACCTGCGGGCTTGGCCGAGGGCTTCGCCGGGCTCTCTTTGCGGCGCTGCGGTTCGCGCGGCGGCCGGACGAATTCGGCGTCCTTTTTGGGAGCGGGTACGCTGTAGTCAAAACCCTCAACGATGCGCCGTTCGATCTGCGACCCGAACACCCGCTCGATGCTGCGCACCATGAAGTCGTCCTCGCGGGTCACCAGGGTGAAGGCGTCGCCGGTCTTGGCTGCGCGACCGGTCCGGCCGATCCGGTGGGTATACGCCTCGGGGGTGTCCGGAATGTCGTAGTTGATGACATGGGAGATCAGGGAGACGTCGATGCCGCGTGCCGCGATGTCCGTCGCCACGAGGATCTGGAAGGTGCCGTCCCGAAAGCCGTCCAAAGCTGCCTGGCGCCTGTTCTGGGAAAGGTTCCCCTGCAGGGATGCGGCCTTGTAACCGCCTTTTTCCAGCTGTTCCCCAACCCGCTTGGCGCGGTGCTTGGTCTTGGTGAAGATCAGCACGCTCTCGGTGTCGGTGTGGCTCAAAAGCTCGAAAAGGAGCGGGGTCTTCAGATGCTGTGACACCGGGTAAAGGGCATGGGAAACCGTCGCTGCGGGAGCGGTCCGGCTGACCTGCACCGTGATTGGATTCTTCAGGATGTCGTGAGCCAGCTTGCGGATGTCGTCCGGCATGGTGGCGGAGAACATCAGGGTCTGCCTCGGGTACGGCAGCACCTTCAGGATTCTCTTGACGTCCGGGAGAAAGCCCATGT
>Ga0209123_1000398_pt1 | contig 58930 bp, 58 predicted proteins | sample BarGraIncu00431A_FD_184500 | JGI IMG/M metagenome (GOLD analysis project Ga0209123, IMG submission 184500) | Arctic peat soil microbial communities from Barrow, Alaska, USA - Barrow Graham LP Incubations 004-31A (SPAdes) (version 2) | ecosystem: Environmental > Terrestrial > Soil > Wetlands >... | reverse complement strand
ACCTTTTTCTTTCCTTGCCAACTCAAGATTGTTAAGTTGAGTTTTAACTTTACTGCCCTGTTGTTTGGTATCCACTAAGTAAGCAAAATTTTCATCATACCCATACATAGCCACGTAATGTCCAGCGAAATGTATTTTATTTGTGAAATAATCTAAATGATAACAATCAAGTTTGAGTGCAACAGGGATATTTTTATCAATATTAATTTTAATATTTTCCCAAGCCCTTTTGGATGATGAAGTTTCCTCAACTTCTAATTTTAAATTTAAATTTTTTACAATGTTTTGTGTTAATTCATCTGGTTTTATTCTTCCACCAATGAAAGGGAAATCCATTATTTTCATATTCCAAAATATGAAGCCCAGTCCCTGACCCAAGCCGAAAAGCATTGGTTCTGAAAAATTAATTCCAATATGCTTTAAAAGTGATCCAGTCGCAGTTGTTTCACAATGTTGACCAATAAATGGTTTGAAATTTTCAATTAAATTCATCATAGCAACTCCTTAATTATATAAAATATACCTAATCTCACCTCAAGTAAAATATTAATCAATATTATACTAATTTGACATATTTCTATATAAATTATAACATACTGTACATATTGACTCCTCACTATATATCCAAATTAGCAAATAAAAAAAGCACTAATGAAATATCACATTCATTAGTGGCTCTTGTCTTGTTTTTTTCGAATTAAATATAAGTAACCTCTAATGGATTTCTATCCACTAACTTCTTATAGCTATACTTAGGATACCCAACCATAACAGCAGCTGTTATCACTTTTCCTTCCGGAATATTAAATAGTTTAAGCATTGGTGAACCCTTAATTGATGCACAATACTCAAAAAATCCAGCCCAACAAGTCCCAAGTCCTAGTGAAGGAGCAAATAATTCTAGATAAGTCAAACAAGAAATAGAATTAGCCCTACCGTTTGAAAAGTCTTTTTTCGCAGTAGTTATAATTAAATTTGGAGCACCTCGCAGAATTGAATCAACTCCATCTTCCCTGTAAATTCTGATTGATTCTTTTAATGAATCCTTTAGTGGGGATTTTTCAATCATTCGAATAGTAAGTTCAGCAGCTTTTCTAACTAGTTGCTTGTCCTCAACAACAAGAAATGATATGCCTTGGCTATTGCTTCCAGTAGGAGCTTGCCTTGCAATATTAACTAATTTTGTTAATTTTTCTCTTGATACAGATTGCTCCTTATAATTTCTTATAGATCGACGTGCCCTTATAAAATGCTCTGCCTGCTCTGCATTTAATTTAGGAAAATCTTTTGCATCAACTTGCTCTGCTAATGGTGTTTTTTTGTTATCTATAGCATCTTTTGGGCATACAGCAACACAATGTCCACAGGCAATACAAGTGGTATTTGCTATTTCTTCTGGTCCCTTTTCTCCCATTTTTAATACAAATGATGGACATTCATTTATGCATTGTCCACATTTAATACATTTTTCTTCATTTACAGTTATAAAATCCATTTTGTCATCCCCTTGTTAAAATTAAGTTTTCAATATCCTTTAAGGTTTTTAATAATTCTTCAATTCTTTCTTTGCCAATACCATCCTCAATCTTACTTTGTGCACTCTTGAAAATAGGAATAGCCTCTTCAAGTTTCTTTAATCCCTTATTAGTTATTGCTATGCACTTTTTCCTAGAGTCCTGTTCTTCTTTCTTTATATCAATATAACCGCTCTTTCTAAGTAACTCAACATTTCTTGTTACAGTACTTTGATCCATTAGTAAAATGCTACCAAGCTTAGAAATAGAAACATTTTCATTCAAAGAAATATTCAACAATAATAAACTTTGAGTACTCCTAAGTCCTATTGGTTGAAGCATTTTGTCATAAAATTGAGTAATTGTACGGGTGGTCTTTCTTAAGTTACCACAAGCACAACTCTGTGTATTTTCTTTATTTGGCGTTATTAAACGGCACATAAATTCAACTCCAGTACAATATATGTATATACATATACTATAGGGAAGATAAATTTATGTCAAGTTTATAGTTGTTTTTTTTCTATCTTGGTTTATAATATTAATCGTTGAAAATTTGATGTATAATATAGTTAATTATGGAATTTCAGGCATGTATAAGTTAAATATTGACCTTGGAACCCTATAATAAAAATAAGATGGATTGTAGAGGTAAAAATGAGAAAGTACAAACAAATTACAAAAGGACAATTAATTCTATCACTGGTAACCTACTCAATATTTACATTAGTATTTTGGATTTCATTATATGAATTAGATACTTTATGTAGATTGGGACGATTTAAGAATAATATAACTATATTACTCGTATGTTTGGTATTCTTTTTGGCTTGGTTTATAATTCTAATAATTAGAATTGTGAAAAGGCCAGCAGTTGTACCGCAGCGAATTGTAGATAAACATGAGTTCTATTCGCGTTGTAAAACTAGATGGACTTATGTAGTTGCAATAATTATAGTTCTTATAACATGTTTCTATGGAGTGAAAATATATCATAGTGCAATAAATTACAATGGAAAGCTATCTTGGTTCATAAGTGATTTAAAAAATAAAAGAACTGTAAAGCTTGAACATACTAATATATATGAAAGTGGCATAGAAGGGATATTTACAGATATTAATAAAAAAATTCAAATGCCTGGAAAATTATATGTTGTAAATAACTTTAGCCTTAATTTTGATTCTAATGGGAAAATTACATCATTTGATACATTTCTTTATGGGAAAAATGCTAAAGGTGAGTCAGAAAGCTATTTAATTAGTTATAACAGCAATAAGTCAGAAAATATAACTATACGTTTAAATGGTTATGCGAATGCAAAATATAATGATGATAAACTGATAGAGCCATTATTTAATACAATGAAGATAATTCCACTTAAGAAAACAGTGAGCAGCTGGCCTGGAGAACAGTATGGCATCCTTTATTCTGGTAAACGAAGCTTTGGATCTAATACAGCAGGCATTGTTTATATTGATTCAAAGGGGAATACAAACTTAGCTGTTAATTCCTCTTCTGAAATAATAGGGTATACTGTTTCTGTATATGTACCAGGCAAAGAAAATAAAATTACTCCTGTTAGATACAATTTAACATATAGTTTAAATAATATTAAAACAGAGGAGCCCTCTAATGGCGATAAAAAGAGTTCTGATCAGGCCGAGAATGTTGCAGATGAATTTTATTTTTCAAAGCAGATTGGATATCGTTTAAACATAACGGGAGCTGCAGCGGGCAGTAGGTCTTATTCATTAACTGGCACTACCGATGGTGGGCACACATGGAAGACAATAAATGAAGATCCCTTCTCAGGCTCGCTTGGATCTGGAGTAGAGATGACTTTTTTGAATGGTAAGCTTGGATTTTTATGTTTATCTTCTAACGGCGGAAGTAAGGGACAATTATATCGCACAGAAGATGGAGGCGTCTCTTATAAAAAGGCAAATTTTCCAGGGGTAAAAGTAGCATTAAGTAATGGTGAAACATATAATCCATTTGATTTACCTGGAATGCCTTATGAGAAAGATGGAAGCCTTAATGTTTTAGTTGGACAAGGATCTGATGGAGATTATAATGGAGGCTGTAAAGCCTTGTACCAATCAAAAGATAATGGAATAACATGGCAGTATATAAATGAAGTTAATAAAAATTAACTTCATTTGATTGGTAATTTTTAAGTTTCATATTAAAAAATTAAAAACCATGATAATTAAGTAAAGACAGAATATTTATAATTTATTATTTAAAGAACAGCATTGATTTTCTTAATCAATGCTGTTTTTGTATTTACATATTCAAAATTATATAATCTAGCTTTGTTAAAATACTAAATAATACCCGTACATGCTTAATATATTGTTAAATTTAATTAGGCTTAACAGCAATATTAACTAAGACTTAACCCAATAAAATCAATGGTCCGTGGTAATTTTGCAATAAAATTCTTATTAAATTTTAGAAGATTATATTTAACTTTAAATAACTATAACTATTGTTCCTATATTATCCTATTATTTATTTATTTTAAAATCGCTCCCCTTATGCGAATATACGTTCGTATTACGGTAATAATATTAATATAACATATATTATTTCAGCATTAAATTTGATATAATGAGGAGAGTGAAAATGAGTTTTAAAAAAGATTTAAACAACATTCATGACAAAAGTTATAAAGATTTATTTTCTACAAAGGATGCTTTTTTATCCTTTGTTAACACCTTTATTCAAGGGGAATGGGTAGATAAATTAGAAAAAGATAAATTAATACTCACTGATAAATCTTACATTTTATCTGATTATGAAGAATTAGAATCCGATATAGTATACAGTGCAACTATTGGAAAAGAGAATGTAATATTTTATGTTCTTCTAGAGCTACAATCCAGTGTAGATCACAGCATGCCTATACGATTGTTAATGTATATGGTAGAACTATGGAGAGAGATATTAAGAGATAGCAAAAAAAATGAAATTAAAAGAAAAACCTATAGACTCCCAGCAATCATTCCCATAGTTCTTTATAATGGCACAAAAAAATGGACCTGTGCTAGAAGTTTTAAGGATATTATAAATAAAAGTGAATTGTTTGGAGATAATATTTTAGACTTTAGATACATATTAGTAGATATAAACAGATACTCTAAAGAATATTTATATGAGTTTAAAAATATTTCCGCAGCCATATTTTTGTTAGATCAAAATATAAATGCCATTGAATATTTAGAAAGATTAAAGAATATAGTAATTGGTTTTAATAATTTAACTTCTGAGGAAAAATTATTATTAAAAGGCTGGATTAAAAACACAATTAATGACAATGAAATATTTAATATGAATGAGCTAGTAGAAAATATATTTACTGTAAATAAAAATGAGGAGGTGGAAGTTATGGTTTCTAATGCATCAAATATCTTTGTTAAATTAAGGAGCGATGCAATAAAAGAAGGTTTAGATGAGGGTATTACAAAAGGTAAAGCTGAACTTCTTATAGCGCAACTAATAAAAAAATTTAATGGTCTTTCTGATTACTATGTAGAAAAGATTAAATGTTTGCCAGAAAAGGTTATTGAACAAATAGCAACGGATATCTTTGATTTAGAAAGAGTTGAAGATTTAAAAAAATACTTATAAGAAATGCCTTTGATAGCTATCTTTCGAAATTTATTTATGAATTTAAATATAAATAAGGATGATACAATATAAAAACGAGGTGATAATATGGATAAAGAACTATTACAAACTCTAAGTAATTTATTTGAAGAAAAATTAAAACCTATTCAGAATGATATTAATGGTCTAAAGACTGATGTTAAAGATATGCATGATGTTATTAAAGATTTGAAGACTAATCAAACAAGAATAGAAAAAAAACTGGATAATGTAGTAGATCAGACCGCAGGCCTAACTGAGTTTAGAACTACAACACTTAATCGCTTAGATGACATTACAGATGCTTTAAATAGGGTAGAATCTATAACGGCAAGTAACTGGAAAGATATTACGAAATTGAAATCAATTAAATAACAAAAACCTCTGGTAAGACTACCAGGGGAATTTTTTTCTAGAGTCCTGTTCAACAAGTAGCAGAAGTTATTATACTATAACTCTTGCTACTTGTTTTATTCTCTGAGTTAACCAATGCTCAATTTTTCTACGGCTTGTTTTTCGCTTGACAAGAAAAATATGCACTTCCCGTTGTTACTCTCATATATAAAATCTTTCAAACTCTTGCTTGTATACAGGTCAAAATCACCAACTATTGCAATTTTAGTATGATAATTAATAAATTTTTGCAATATTTCTCCTGCTAGTTTAGTTTTTAAATCAAAAAAGTCTTCACATATTGCTGATTTACTCAAAATTATGCGATCACAACCTACTTCATAATTTACAGTTGCTATAAAATCCAATGCTGACTGAACATCAGTTATCACGATTTCACCGCTACTCACAACCGCAATTTCTACATCATTCTCTATTACTTTAATAATTTTCATAAATTCCCTCCAATGATGGATTTCTAAGTTTCAGCTTAGTTTTATTAAGCTTTTTTTCTCCAAATACCTAAATACTTCTTCTTATATTTTTTAACAATATCTAGTATACAACTTTCCAATTTTCATTCACTGTTGCTTTAACGGTTTTTCTTTCAAGTATGTAATTTGCAATAAGTTCAGCCATATCTATGGGTATATCTTTAATGACAGGTTTTCCCTTATACATTAAATAATTGCCACCGCCACCTGCTCTGTAATTATTCATTACCACAGCATAGTCCTCCTCCATTTTAAGAGGATGATTTTTATAAGTAATTTTCGTAATTCTTGAGCTTATGGGTTTTGAAACATCTATAATATAATCTATTCCCTCCCACATATCATAATTATAATGTTTAAGTTTAGAATAAATACCAGCCATGTTTACCTCTATTACGCCATTAACTATACAAAAATATTCTGCAGTTTTTTCTAGAGCTGCTTTCATGTCAGCGCCTTTTAAGCTTATTACCTTTAGGGTGTTTGGATATTTGTAATTTGATATAATATCTCTCATAGTAACATTATGCTCAAATCCCTTGCAGTGATTATCAAAAATAGCTACATTGGATATATCAACCTTTGCTGCATCCATCTGAATATTATTTATAAACTCAGTGTAAGCATTGTCTTTAAGCCTTGCCTTAAATGGATCTCTAATAAGCATATCACCTTCTATATTTCCAATAGGGGTATCAAGCCATGCTTGTGCCATCGTTTCTATATTACTTATAGAGTCCAAAATCCTTTTATCAACATCAGCAGCATTAACATTAATAGTTGTGGACTTTTTGTTAGTTATAACCCATTTACTAGCGCTTTTAGTAAGTTCGATGTTGACTTTTCCAAGACATTTACCGTTATAACCTGGTTGCAAAACTAAAACACCATTTACCGATAAATTTTCTATTACTCTATGTTGATGCCCAGTTAAAAGTACATCCATATTTTTTACTTTCATGCATAACTCATATCCTTGATTTTCTCCTGTAAGTGCTTCTGATGGTTTACCAGTTTCTAAATCTCTTTCAAATCCACCATGGTAGGACACTATATTTATATCCGTAGATTCTTGTTTTTTCATTATTTCAAGCCAGTGGTTTGCACTCTCTACAGCATCATTAAAATCTAAATCTTGAATTGTCTCAGGATTCTCCCAGTTAGGAATATACTTAGTTGTTAATCCTAAAATACCTACTTTTAACCCATTATCAAAGGTTTTTATAATGTAAGGTTTATTAATAAAACTTTCCCCTGTAGTTTTATTTGTTATATTAGCGCATAGCCATGGGAAATTTGAAGTTTTAATAGCATTATCTAAATAAGCCCTGCCATAATTAAATTCATGATTGCCCATTACAGCAGCATCATATCCCATAAGATTCATAGCTTCAATCATTGGATTTGACATACTATTATTTATTTTAGCATGGAAATATGATAGTGCCGAACCTTGAAGCATATCCCCATTATCTATAAGCAAGGTATTCTGATTTATTGCTCGCTGGGCAGTAATTATAGTGGATAAAGCTGCAAGACCGCAGTTTGCAACGGAATTATCGGAATAATTTATAGGTAATATATTTCCATGAATATCACTGGTTTCTAAAATTGTTAGTAGAAAATCTTCGTTTATACACATATTAAGCTCTCCAATCAAAAGATAATTAATCCTATTAGCTAATTTTAGCATATATTCTTTCAGAGAGTGCTATAAATCTACTAAAAGACTTATTGCATCCTATGAAAGCTCAAAAAATGCCACCCGATATCGGGTGGCAATATTTTTTGTTTGAAATTATAAAAACGGAAGGATATAACCAACACTAACTAAGCTATTATTTCCTGAAGTAATTTTGAAAAATATGCTGCATGAGCCTTTTCCTCTTCAAGTATACTAGACAATATTGCTGTAACATCCTTTTCAGATATACTCTCATACATTTTTGTGTAAACGACTATTGTAAGCTCTTCCATTTTGAGTGCATAAGCTAGTGTTGACTTTAAATCTGTGAACACGTTTTTTGGCTTTTCTTCTTTATTAAAAACTTGATTTTCTATTAAGTTACTCAAATATTTAGATACTTCTGGATCAAATAGATATTCAGAATCTGTTTCCTTGTTGGTTCTTAATTCATTAAAAAGTTTTTTAAATTTCTCTTTATGAATAAATTCTTGACCAGCAGCGACTAATAAAAATTCCATAGCTTTTCCTTTTGTATTATTAGCTGCATTGATATAAAAATTGTAACCTTCATCTTCCATTAGCATAGCAATTTTAAACATTTCAAGTCCACTAAAAGTATTGCTTGTCATAATATCGCTCCCTTTCAATTCTTAAGTTTAATTCAAACTTATATATCTCCATAATAAATTTCTTGAAAATATTCTACTTTAAGCTTACACTGTTTTTATCTAAATATGTAAGAAAATAATGAATATTCATATATTGTCTACAAAGCATGATTAGCTTAAGTATTTAAATTATTAAATTAATTAAAAAATGAAAACATGGGAATAATAATATTAAGTTACAAAATCTTTGTAAGATAAATTTTTTTGTCTAAAAATGTTGAATTTTTTTGGTGTGAATGATATATTGAAAAGAAAATGTTTTAATCTTTTTGCAAAACGTTATTCAAATATTTTAACGGAGGGTGATTTTTATGTTAGAAAAAAAAATATTTACATCTGAACAAGCTAAGGAAATTGGTGAAAAACTTGAAGTAAATTGGAGCAAATTTAATATAGAACAATTTAGAATGGGACTGAACGTTGAGCTTGAACATGGCAGCATATCTCTACATACAAATGTTACAGATAATGATCCATTAGTTACAGGCAAAATTGCACTTGCACATTTGGATGAATTTCCTGATTACTATACCAGACTTGAAGAAATGGAAGATATAGCAGAGAAATATTGGGAAGGCAAATAATTTTTTAAAATGCAGTCATATGAAATATGCAGTCATATCAATAATTTGATATGACTGTTTTTTTTCACAATTAATTGTAATACCTTTGGACTAGATCTTGGTTTGTCTTTATATAAACTTTTCAAAGCTTTAGTAAAATCTATCCATCATACTCAACCATTGATTGTTTAAAATTTCTTATTCCACCCTTTGGATCATCCACATCACCAATATATCTAGGAATCAAATGCACATGTAAATGATTTATGGTTTGTCCAGCATAAGTTCCTACATTTATACCTATATTGTATCCGTTTGGCTCATATTGAATATCAAACATTTCTTTTACCTCATGCATTAATTTATATATTGCTTTAATTTCTTCCTCGGTTGCCTCAAAAAAATCAGCAAAATGCCTTTTAGTTATAATTAAGCAATGACCATTATTTACTGGGAAATGATCAAGTATTGCAAAAGCGTACCTATTTTCAACTATTATTTCTGATTCTTTAACATTACAAAACATGCACTCTGACATTTTTTTCATCTCCTTCTTATAATTTGCTTTTCTATATTTATAATAAGTTGTAACCTAGATACTTCATGATATCACGTTGTGCATAAATATGTAGATTATTAAAACGATTATTAAATTTAACAAGAATTTAAGAGGTGTCTTATATTTGAGTAAGACACCTCTTTTTAAATTAGATTTCATTAGCTTTTATTCTTACAGGAATCCATACCTCACATTTATATTCAACGCAATTTTCATCATTCCAAAAGTTTTTTTCGAGGCATGGACCTTCCACCTGTTCAAATCCTGATGAAGAAAACCATTCTGAATATATAGTTTTCCATATATCTTGTATAATTAGGTTATCTGGCATAGTTCCATGGCCTTCAAAAACTGCCCAAGTAAGCTTTGGCACCTGCAAAATTGTAAATTCACCTGGCACATCAATTTCAGGTTTTTCATATCCCATCATATATTTTCTTGTCCCGTCTTCATTAAAGTCATAATGAAACCCATCTAATAATGTACCTTTAGTATTTCCTAATAATTCATTAATCCTATCATGTGTTCCATCTTCAAAAATCCTATTAACAAATTCAGGTATTTCCTTATAGATGACATTATTAACCGTACTTGTTATAAATCCTGCACCAAAAGCTTTAAAAGCTTCCTTTTCTACTATTCTATAAATCATTTCACATGCTCCTTTTATTGATATTTGAAAAGAGATTTTTGGGAAAGCTTTAATTTTTACATCAAGCTTTTTTAAAGCTGATGGCGTTATTCCATGAAGTCTTTTAAAAGCTTTAGTAAAGGCTTCGGGACTTTCGTACCCGTATTTTAATGCTACATCAATCACTTTTTTATTTGTTGCAGCCAGCTCTTCTGCAGCAAGACTAAGTCTGCGATTTCTTATATATTCGGTTACAGTTAATTCCGTTAATGCATAAAAAAGACGTTGAAAATGATATCGTGATGAGTATGCAACCTTTGCTATCTCATCTATATCAAGTGTTGTATACAGATTACTTTCAATATAATCAATAACGTTATTTAGTAATTTAATTGTTCCCAAATCTCCCATCTCCTTTCAACCTAATTATATGAAATTTAAAGAATAGCTTCCTGTGTTTTTGTGCTTTGTTTTGTCCGATTTTATTTAGGTTGTTGCATTTTTCACTGAATCTTCAATATACAATATTTACGTTCTTCTATATTACCATAGGACATCCATTTTAAAATTAGATTCTGCTCATTATCTCATAGTAATTTTTCATATAATCTAAACCAGTCCAACCCATAGTTTCCAAGTCCCAAGTCGACTAAATCAATATATTTAAAACCGCATTTTTCATACAGCCTAATGGCAGGTATATTGCCTTCATATACATCTAACCTAATTGATTTAGCTTTTGACTTAATACTGTGTTCAATAGAAAAGTCCATTAATGTTTTGCCTACACCACAGTTCAAAAATTTTGGATGCACTACAAATGTTAATACAACGAGAACATCTGAATAATCAGACTCAAATTCCCATCTAGCATTATAATATGCCGATTCAGGTTCATGACTTAAGATAACAGAACCAAGGATTTTTCTATTATGTTTTAATACATAGAGATTACCATGTTTAATTCCATCAATTGCATTTTGGCGAACAGGATATACACCCTTTATCCATCCAGGATAGTTTACTCCTTTTGCCAAATGGTCATTTAAATCGTTATAAAGCTGCTCTAATTCATCAATATCATTTGTTTTTCCCAACTCAAAAATGATATCCATATGTGTATCCCCCCACTCTCAAAAATCCTATTAACAAATTCAGGTATTTCCTTATAGATGACATTATTAACCGTACTAGTTACAAAGCCAACACCAAAAGCTTTAACGGCTTCCTTTTCTACTATTCTATAATTCATTTCACATGCTCCTTTTATTGATATTTGAAAAGAGATTTTTGGGAAAGCTTTGATATCTCATCTATATCAAGTGTTGTAGACAGATTACTTTCAATATAATTTTATAAAATTTTAATTTATTAAATACTCCTTAATATATCATTAAAGATAATTATTTTCTAAATTATCACAGTAAATATTAATTGCATCTTTTAAGAACATAGCAAGCCCTTCTTTATTTTCAGTAATTCTTATATCATGTAAATACATATCTCCAATTCCTCTGAAAATTATCGGAGTACAATGATATAAATTATCGGTTATATGTTGCCTTAACTTTGCCACAGCTTTCTGGACCTCCATATCCTTTGAGCCTTTATCCATTAAATCTGCAATGTTATTTAAAAGTATGTCCCCCTCTACTTGCATCCTATCAAAGTCCTCTTTAGTGTACTTTGAAATCTTATCCTGGCCCTCTCTATATGCGTCAGTGTTTCCATATTTGCTTTTTATCTCCTCTGCATAGTTTTCCTGGTCTTTTTCTATTCCAGACATATCGAAGGCTTTAAACATTTCTTTTTTATCCATTTTCATACCCTCATTTAGAGATTGTAATGTTTTTCTTACCATTTTAATTATTTGTTCAAGTCTTTCTTTTTTCTTAATTAATAAAATCTCTTGAGCTTTTAAAACGTCTTGTCTATCAAAACTTGGGCTATAAATAATATCTTTAATATCTTTAATATCTTTAAGGCTGAACTCGAGCTCTTTAAAAAATAATACTTGTTGCAGAGTTTCAAGATCCTTATCTGAATAAAATCTGTATCCAGCAGGACTTATGGACTCTGGTTTAAGTAGCCCTATTTTATCATAGTGATGAAGCATACGTACGCTTATCCCCACCATATCAGCTACTTCCTTTATCTTGTAGTACATTTATATCACCCCCTGTATACACTTAGATATATTCCTTTATTTGTAACATTCAAAAATTCCTATTCTTATATAAGTCCCTTTATCTCTTCTTTGTCAAAACTATAACTTTTTCCACACACATTACAAACAATTTCAATTGGTTTATTATTTTCATGTGCGTATAAGAGTTCTTCCTTATTTAAGGAATATAGCATGGGATAAAAGATTTCCTTAGAACACCCACAAAAAAATTGTATTTGATCGAATCCTAAAATTTGAACATCTTCAAATAATAAGTGAGAAATTTCTTTTAAAGTCATATTATTTTTATAGGTTGATAACGAAAATTCATTATCTGAAATTATTTTCTTTATATCATCAATAAGACAAATTGCTGCACCAGGGAGTAATTGAACTAATATTCCTCTACTTGAAACTATTTCATCTTTTTCATTAAAAACTATTTTCAAAGAAAATAAAGTAGGAATCTGCTCACTTTGTTTAAAATAATGTGAAAAATCATCCACAATATTTCCATATGGCATTTCAGTTATCCCCGTAAAAACACCGTTCATTCCCAAATCTTTCATTACCTGAATACACCCTTTATTTCCTATTAATTCCTCAATGGAAAAATTGCTAGTATAGTCTAAAGGAGCATTTAATAATTCATCATTAATATAGCCACGGATGTTTCCCATAGAATCAACATCTGCAAAAATCTTGTATTTCCTATTACTAGCATTAACTTTTAGACTAATTCTCTGATTTCCTTTTAAAGTTCCTGATATTAAACTTGCAATTGATACTGTTTTAGCAAGCATTGTTTTTAAAAGTTTATTAATATTTTTATGGTCACAAATCTCTCTTATTATATCAGTATTTTCCACAAATAATATACGAACTTGTTTATTATATGCTAATGTTTTCATTATATAATTATCCATTTTTATTACATTCCTTTCTTATACCTACATATAGAATAAACTATGACACTATGTCATAGTCAATAAAAAAGCAAAAAATATATTATTCTAATAAACATTGTTTAGTACCTTTCAATACACAATAGCTTGTGTTATTATATAGTTATGGAAAATAATTCAAAGAAGGTGAATTAATGAATATACAATTTAAAAAGGGCGTTCTTGAATTATGTGTATTAGCAGTACTTGATGATAAAGATTGCTACGGATATGAGCTTGTAAATGAAATTTCACAAGATATAGATATATCTGAAGGAACTATATATCCTTTGCTTAGAAGATTAAAAAGTGATGGGTTTGTGACTACTTATCTTCAAGAATCACAACAAGGACCACCAAGGAAGTACTACAGTATTACAGCCCTTGGTAGAAGTACAAAAGAAAAGTTACAAGGTGAATGGTTAGATTTTGTAATAACGGTGAGTAAAGTTTTGAAAATACAAAAATAATGGTACTAGTGGGGGATGATAATATGAATAAAATTGAATTTATGAAAGAACTTTCAAGAAATTTAACTAATATTCCTGTAGAAGAAAAACATGATATTTCAATTGATTATGATGAATATTTTATTATTGGTGTAGAAAAAGGAAGAAGCGAAGAAGACATTGCACTTTCTCTTGGTGAACCCAAAACTATTGCAAAACAGTTAAAAGCAAATTATATGATTGAGAAGGCACAAAACACAGAAACCTCAGGAAATATTATTAGAGCTGTAATTGCAGCAGTTGGTTTAGGTTTATTTAATATTATATTTATATTAGGACCATTTATAGGTGTTATTGGAATACTTATAGGATTGTATGGAGCAACTTTTGGACTAACGTTAGGTGGAATAGGAGTTGTTTTAGGTACATTTCTTAAACCACTATTTCCAAATTATATATCCATGAATGTAAACTTCTTAATAAGTATTTCAATAGGTATAGGCCTTAGCGCTTTAGGTGCTTTAATGTTTATAGGCTGTGGACACTTATCTAAATTTATATACAAAATAACTATTAAATATTTAAAAACAAATATTAAAATAATTAATGGTCATGAGGAGCGAAATAATGAGAGTATATAATGAAAAAAAAATTATAGCCGGATTAATAATTATAGTAATAGGTTCAATGTTACTAGGTAGTGCAGGGTATGTACTTGAGTATAAGTTTGGTTTTTTAAAATCTGGCAATAAAATAGTACAAGAAAATAATAACTCCTCTAATGATAATTTCAATATAAATACTACCAAAGAATATAGTAGCGGTATTATTAAAACCATAAACGTAGAAACAGTGAGCACAGACATAAATATTATCCCTACCAAAGAAGATAAGGTAAAAATTCATTTTTATGGTAATACAAATGCAAAAAATGCAGCTTCATATGTAGAGTCAAAAGTAAATGGAGACAGTTTAGACGTTTTAATTAAATACCCATTTAATATTCTTTCTATAGGTGCTAACACAAAAACAAATTTGGATATATATGTTCCAGAAAAATATAAAAATAATTTAGAAATAAAAACAACATCAGGTGGTACTATTATAGGAAATTTACAGCTGGATACATTTAAATTTGATTCAATCTCTGGAGACGCTAAAATAAATACATTAACAGCGAATGACACATACTTTGAAAGCACTTCTGGAAAATTAGATATAAAATCTTTATTAAGCAAGAAAAATGAATTTAGAACCACATCTGGTGATACAACAATAGAAAATATAACTGGAGATATATTTGGTAAATCAATTTCTGGTTCTTTCATGTTTGAGTATACAGACTTTAACAATAATATTGATGTAAATACTATTTCAGGAGATATGGAATTAGCAGTTCCTAAAAAATCAGAATTTAAATTAGACTTTAATAGTACGTCAGGCAATCTCAAAAATGATTTTTCTATAACATTATTAGGTGATTCTGATAAACATGAAATTATAGGAAATGTCGGCAATGGCGATAAAACTATAAAGATAAAAACAACTTCAGGTAATGCTACTATTAATTCTTTGGGTGAGTAAACCCAAAGTACACTTGAACAAACTATAATTTGCTATATGATTTCAGTTTATTGTGAAGTAATTGTTGGAATAAATGGGGGTTAATAATATGAAAAAACGAATATTAATTATAGTGTTGATTTTATTTATATTTAGTATTGTTGGATGTACAGGAAAAAATACTAAATCATCAATCAAAAACATTACTAATGATAAACAATTAACTCAGAAAGAAAAATTAGATGATTTTGAATATATGTATACAATACTTAAAGAAAATTACCCATACTTTGAAGTAAACAAAAGATTAAACGAGATAGATTGGTTAGCAAATAAGAACAAGTACCTATCAAAAATAAAATTCACTAATAATGACGATGATTTTATTAAGGCAATACAAAGTATATTAGCTGACCTTAATAATGGGCATACAAATGCATTAGATAAAGGTAGCTATTCTTATATGAAAGGTGTTTATGAAAAAAATCAAGAACTTAATAGGGCATGGTTAGAACAACTAAATAATTCAAAAGCAATAAAAAGATATTCCACTATATCAAATTTTGAAGATACATCGCCTCTTCCACTTTCACCAAATAGCATAACTCCAGGTAATGTAAAAGTAAACGTATTGGAAAAAGAAAAGGTTGTTTATTTATCTATAAAATCCTTTAATACATTTAATATTGATGGAGATATGAAGATAATTAAACCTTACCTACAGTCTATTAATAATTATAAAGCATTAATAATTGACATAAGAGGAAATGGTGGAGGAAATAGTAGTTATTGGTCTAACAATATAGTGCCTATGCTTATTAATAAACCATTAGAAGAAACTCAATATGAAGCATTCAGAGGTGGAAGTTTTATCGAGCAATTTATTAAGAGCAGACGTGGATTCGGTTATGAGAAACTTGAGCCAATTTTAAACATTAACAAAGTAAATTTAAAAAACTTACCTCCAGAATTAAAAAGTGATTTCAAATATTTTCTTGAACAAAAATCACAATATCAACCAAACAATTCTGCAGGCTTTAACGGCAAGATTTATTTACTTATAGATGGTGCTGTATTTTCATCATCAGAGAGATTCGCAATTTTTGCTAAAAATACTGGTTTTGCTACTTTAGTTGGCGAGAGAACAGGTGGAGATGGTATTGGAGATGACCCTGCAATCTGTGTTCTACCAAATAGTGGCTATCTCTTTAGATTCACAAAACAGATGGGGTTGACTTCGAATGGTGCTTGTAATTTTGAAAATAAAACGGAACCAGATATTAAAGTATCTGCAAAAATTAATTCAAACCTTTCTAATGATGAAGCGGTTCAAGCTGTATTAAAGATTTTAGATTAATTGAGGTTAATCAATTAAAGCGAAGTCCCCCTTTACTTTAATAATAAAAGCTGCGAAGGATACATATTAAATCCTTCACAGCTTTTTCTTCTTTTTTGTATTACATGATTTTTGTTTAGTTATACCTTGACTAGTTACGTTATCTTTCATATTTTTTTAATAATAATCTTAGAAAACTCAATAATATCACCTATATGTTTTTCTAAGAGGGTAAACCTCTTACTTATCTGAGAAATTTATTGAAATATGTGTCGCGTCGCAAAAAGGCATATTTTTTGAGTTTCCACAACGACAAAGAGTTACTCTATTTCTTATTTCATATTTAGATCCATCTGTAGATTCAATGGGAATATTGCCTTTAACAAAAATTGGACCACTGGCTTCTTTTTCAAAATCCTGAAGAATTTCAATGGAAGGTTCATATTTAGGTTCAATCGCTTTTCCTGTTTTAGTATATGCAACTAATCTTCCTGACGGACACTCAGATGTCGCCAAAATTGCCTCTTCTCTGGATTTGGGATTATCAGAGTTTTCTGTTAGCCCCCATGCATCTCCATCCCCTCTGTGACAGAAACCGGCAAGGGAGCATCGATAATCATCAAAAAGGTCAAGATCTGGACCCTCAATCAGATTAGCCCGTTCTTCATACTTCGTTATTGCTGCCTCTTCAATCCCATTAAAACTATGAGAAGCATCACAAAATGGTGCATTTTTTGATTTACCACAACGACACAATGCATATACTTCAGCCTGTGGTAATTTACGTCCTTCCTTAAATTTATTTATTTTACCTTTAGAAACAATTATCTTTTCGGACAAAGGGACATACCCAGTAACTATATATGGTCCATTTTTTAATATTTTGATGTTACATTTTTTTTTATCGTTTTTCATGTTGAGTATCCCCCTAGGTTTTTTTTCATCTGCAAAGAATCAATATGAGAATCCTTAAATTATGGACTAATTATTGGCATCAATTATTTCATTTATTTCAATATTTTCATTGATATATCTTGCCTTACTTTTTTCCTTTTTATGCCTTATCGCCCTCTGTGGACAATTCTGAATGCATGCCAAACAATGTTGACAATTATCCTTAAAAACAGGTTTCTTATCTACTTTTATATTATCTGCAGGACAGACTTTTTCACACACCTTGCATCCATTACAATTGTCTTCTACGTAAAAATTCTTTTGAAAATGATAGTTGTATAGTTTTTTTCCTATAAATCTTGATAATCCTAAAAAAACAGACTGTTTCATAATAAATTTCCTACCATCTTCAATATCTTTAATTATACTAGCCAAGTTTTCTTCTATGTTTTTCTTAGATTGATTTTGTACTTGCTTCTTCATATCAAACCCAAGAAGGAAATTGTCAACCATAACTATTTCATCAATATAAGAAAAATCAATTCCATTTCTCTTACCAATTTCTAAAAGGTGTTTTGTTGTTGCCCCAGAAATAAATCCATAGGTTGTTACGCTGAAAATATATTCGCTTTTTAATATTGCTTTATTTAAAAATTCTTCAACAATTTTAGGAACGCCACCATAATAACATGGAAATACAATTCCAATTTTTTCATCTTCAAATTCATATCTGCCCTCTTTTATTAACTTAGGAATGGAGTAACATTCGCCTCCAAGTTTCTTTGTCACATACAAACTATTCCCTGTCCCTGTAAAGTACAATACTTTCATAATTAAACTCTCCTTTTACTAGAAACATTAAATGACACCTTTGTATCATCTTCTATTATTTATATATTAGATAAAAATTTTAGGGATGTCAATACTTGTCCAAAAATTGATACAAGTAAATAAAGGATAGGCATTAATTGCCTATCCTTCATAATTATTGTGATTTTTCTTCATTAATTATTGAATATAGTGCATACCTAATATCATAGTTAACGTTCCTAATTTAGCTATGATATTAAGGTCAATCGGATTTTGCTACTTTTTCAATAAATACATTTACCAGCTCAGCATCAAATTGACTGCCTGAATTTTTTTGTAATTCCCCTATTGCAATTTCATCTGATAGAGCACTTCTATAACTTCTATCACTAGTCATTGCATCGTAGGCATCCACTATAGTTATTATCCTTGAAATAAATGGTATCTCATCGCCTTTTAGACCTTTTGGATATCCTTTTCCATCCCATCTTTCATGGTGATTCAATACGTAGCTCGCCATATCAGACATATCATTTACTGTATTAAGTATTCTAAAGCCTATTTCTGGATGACGCTTAATTTTTTCCCATTCATCCTCTGTAAGTTTACCTGGTTTATTTAGTATATTTTCGTCAATTGCTATTTTCCCTATATCATGAAGTAACCCAACTGTTTTAAGTTCTTGAATATCTTTTTCTGCTAAACCAAGGGCTTCTCCCATGCTTTTGCACAGTTCTGAAACTCTATGAGAATGTTGCTCTTCTCTTTTATTTTTTTCATGAAGAGTATTTATTATATCTTTGATTGTTTTTCCTCTCATACTTGGACTTTCAAATAGTTTTTTATTATACATATTATCTTCAACTTTCTTTAATATCTCTTCAATTTTTTCTTCCTCATTAATCTTGGTTTCATATCCAAAAGATATAGAAATATCAATGAGGCCTACTTTTTCACTTAATGATAAATCGGTGATACGTTTAATGATTTGCTCAGCTTCAAAAGCATCCGTTTTAGGTAATATAACAACAAATTCATCCCCACCTAGCCTTGCGATAATGTCGCCTGCTCGGCATCCCGCTCTTATAACTTCTGAAACTTTCTTAAGAAGCTCATCTCCCATAACATGCCCGAATGAATCATTGATAAGTTTTAACCCGTTTACATCACCCATAACAATGGTCATAGGTATATTTTTTTCAATATCAAGTCTCTCTATCTCTTCTTCATAAAATCTACGGTTGTACAGCCCTGTAAGCTGATCATGATAGCTTAGAAATAAAATTTCCTTTTGCCTTTCTTTTTTATCTGTAATATCTTTGAATACTAATACTACGCCAACAATTTCTCCATTCTCTTGCACAATAGGTGCGGCACTATCTTCAATATTGATTTCAATACCATCTTTTGAAATCAATATTGAATGGTTATTAAATTCAAGAACCTTATCACTTTCAAGTATTTTTTTCACTATATTTTCATCTTTCTCTCCAGTATACTCATTAACAATATTAAATACTTCTTCAATTGATTTTCCTCTTGCTTCTTCCTGCGTCCAACCAGTCAAAATCTCAGTAGCTCTATTCAAAAACATGATATTACCTTTGTTATCGGTAGAAATAACACCTTCTCCTACGGATAGCAGTGTTATTTCTAAAAGCTTTTTCTCATTTGAAAGAGCAGTTTCTAAGCTTTTACGTTCAGTAATGTCGTGGAATGTCCAAATCCTCCCATAGTATTTCCCTTCCTTGTCCAAAACAGGCGCAGAGTGTCTGTTTAGAACCATCCCGCTTTTGTATTCAATCACGTCATGACTTGTGTCATTGATGTTATTATGAAGATATCTAACCCTTTCTAAGAATTTCTCAGGGTCCTTGGTCAAACTTATAACATGCTTAAACATCAAGGTATCATCTTCGTCATCTATAATATATTGAGGAACATTAAACAATTCTAAGAATCGACGATTGGTAAGAATTCTTTTCTGATTCTCGTTTACTACCATTATTCCGTCGAATGATGCGTTCGTCAGCGCCTCAAAGAAAATCGTATTTGATTGCATCCTCGCCTCTGACTGCTTTTGATCGCTTATATCAATAAAATGTGTTACAAAACGATTCTTTTCTGGAGAATATACTTTCACCCTGTACCACTTATGTAAAACTTGTGAAAAATGCTCAAATTCTTTTTTGACACCATTAATTGCAATATCTCCATAAAAATTAATCCAATCAAATTCAGAAGTTCTTATTCGTGGTAGAATTTCAGTAACCCTTCTGCCAACTATATTAGAATTCTTTAATCCCGTAAGTTTTTCAAAGATGGAATTGACTTCAATAAATTCATAATCACAAGCAATACCGTATTCATCACATATTATTTTGTGATATGCATATCCTGTTTGTGACTCTTCAATTAATTGTTTATAAAAAATATCATTCATACGGCATTCACCCCATTCACTTTTTTTAATATTAGTTATAATTTCCACAAATGTATCTATAATCCTTCAAAACTTTTATCTTTTTCTAAAAATAATATACTTTCCCTCCCTAAATGTAATATTGAAACAAATAAAAAAGACACCGCTTTGGATGCCTTAATTTATATTTAGGTTACTATTTAGTTTTTGTCATATCTTCTTGAATTTTTTGATTTATCATATTAGCTTGTTCTTGTGTAATTACACCATTTGTTACTAATGGAGTTAATCCATTATCAGTAACTGGTGTTTCATTTACTGTTTCAGTTTGCTTTGTCGGAAATGTACGCGGTGTTGTTCCTGTGCCAGCATGTGTTTTAGCGGAACTTTGATTAGCTGTTCCAGCATTTTGTGATATATTATTTGTTAATGCTACAAGTACTTTATCAGACTGTTTTTGTGTTATTTTTTTAGCAGTAACTAATGTTTTAAGCGTTTTGGAATAAAATGTATCCATTGCTACCGTTGGGTCAATTTTGACAGCTTTTGAACTTGTAGTGCTTTTTTCAATAATTTTGTTTGTCGGTGATTTCACATTAGTAGGTGATTTCATAGAATTACAAGCACTAAATACCAAAATAGATAAGATTCCAATAATTAATATTGAAACAGTTTTTGCTTTTTTCATGTTTTCGCCACCCTTATTTTATTTATATTTTTTTGTTGTTTTTCTTTATCATTTGGATAATTGGGTGGAAATATACCAACAAAATATTAATCAAAAAATGATGGATAGACATTAAATGTCTATCCATCATAATCAGCTCTAAATCAATTATTGTTTAGAATATTTAGCTTTATAAGCTGCCAAATCATCACTTACAGATGTTTTTTCTAGAGCCTCAAATTCATCCTCTAAAGATTCAACTTTAAGTTCTCCTAACCCCTCTGCCAAACATTCTTTCTCTTCTATCTTACGTTCTAATCTATCTAAATCAATACTATTACCTTTCGTTCTAACATTAGCTGTAATTGCATTAACTTGTTGTGCTGCCTCAGCTGTTTTAAGTCTAGCTATTAAACCATCTCTCTTGCCTCTTAAATCTTCTAAATCTTCGCCTAATTCTATTAAGCTTTTCTTTAAGCTATCTGCAGTGATTTTAGCTGCTTGATACGATTTTGATAATGATACACTGGTAGCTTCACATTCTTTTTGTTTTGCTATAGCTTTACTAGCTAATTCATCATTACCTTTTTCTATAGCCATTTTTATTTTGGATTCCCAGTTATTCATGTCTTCTTTAGATGAATTCATTTCTCTTTCAAGTCTTTTTACATTTCCAAAAACTACAGCTGATTTAGTTCTAGCTTCATTCAAAGATGCATCTTTATCTCTTATTGCTTGGTCTATCAGTGCCGCTGTATCCTCATTTGCATCCATAATCTTATTAACCCCTGCTTTTAAACTATTACCTAACCTATCAAATATTCCCATTGTTTGTATTCCTCCCTTTTATTTTTTATTGTAAATTAGCTTTCCATGAATAGTCCAGCTATTTTCTCAAGCTCTTCTTCGTTTTCTATATTTACATACTCCGTATCCTCTAGTCCATCAGTCATAATAAACATTTGTTTATTATCCTCATCATACTTTTCTTGTAGTAATATATATCTTTTATCATATACATTACTTTCTACTATTGCTAATATTTCAAATTCAACATCTCTTTGTTTTTGATCATTATATAATTTAAGCGTCTTAGTACTTTCTATTATACAGTTATCTTTTTTATCACAATCCTTAACTCTGCATCCTGATAAACAATTACCACAAGAACTGAATTTACACTCATATGCGCAATCTATACATTCACAATTAGAACAATTTTGGACTTGATTTAATTGATTTCTATACTTTTTATGATACTCGTCAACTTCTTTAGTATCATCTACTGCAAAGTGCATAAGTTTGTTAGATTCTTTAATGGATTTATCTATTATATTGATAAATTCTTCTGATATCTTCTCAAATTTCAATCCTTTAACTTTATTCTTTAATGTTTCATCTCTAAACTCATTGGAATATACTTTTAAAAATAAATCTCCATGAGCTTTTGAGTAGGTATCCCTCATTTTAGTTAAAAACTCTTTTTCATTACCCATTTAAATTTTTACCCTCCTGTCCTCATATTAGCGTCTTCTTTTACGAGATTTGTACACAAAGTATATTATCAATATTATTACTACTAAACCTGCAAACCCTAATATTCCGCTAGAGGACGAATTTCCGAAAAACATCATTGGCATAAAACTTCTATTATTACCAAATAAACCTGTTGATGATCCACTACTACTTTTATTTACACCACTTGTACTATTAGTTGATGTTGAAGGTTTTGTGTAGTTACCACTTGATTTAAAAGCACCACTACTGCTACTGCTTGAACTTTTATAACTGCTACTTGATTTAAATCCACCAGATCTTCCTTTAGCATATACGTCAAAATTTATTGTTATTAATAATGATACCATCAATAATATAGATAATATCTTTGCTAACTTCTTCAATTTTATCTCATCCCCCATTTTTAAAAATTCTGTATTACTAATATATTCATATTTAATATATTCATATTATAATAAATTGATTTTTAAAACCATAATTGTCCATTTAACTTAATTATATAATAACATAGATGGATAATCTTTTATAGTATTGACTTAATCTGTGGAGATATAAATATTAAAATTAATTAATAATGTCATTAATATAATCTTCATCCATATACCCAACCTTATATGATTTACCTACAATATCTCCAGCTATAGTAACTTTATATTTGGCTATAGCTTTTCTTTTTTGAAAAATATTTTGTATCTTCTCCATTGACTGAATACACTCCCTTTGAATTATAACCGTTACCCTTGAAAGATTTCTGCATCTCATCACAACAAGATCATCTCCGTTGTACATGCCATTATCAACAAATCTTTTATATTGCCAAATTACTATTATTGGTACTAATAAAAATACGTAATAACCATAAGGAGCAAAAATCGCTATTAAAGTCATTAATATAAAATAAGTAAGCGTATTAAATAAAAAAAATCCCTTTAAAGCTCTTCTAGGAGACTTTATCAAATCAAAGTTTAAATTTATTTCATGTATATTCATCTCCGGTATAATATCCTCAAAAAACTTTTTAAGTACCTGACTTTTAGCAATAGGACAAATCATTGTACTTTCGCCTTTATCTTTCCCATACCCTATAGTTTCAACATTTAATGAAAAATACCCAAATGACTTTTTGATAATTCCCTCTACTATTGTTAAGCTTTGAATTCTTTTTACTGGGATAGTTACTTCTTTTTTATCAAAAAGACCATAAGACAATTTAATATTATCCTCTTCACGCGAAACAGAAAATTTATAATATTTTATTATAGTGATAATAACAGATATCACCCAGGAAATAAATAACATACTAAAAATCAACATCACTATATATTTTATTATGCTAGATCCATTAACGTCTTTCATCATATTATTAATAGATGTTTCAGCTTTTCTTTTAAACTCTTCGGGCAGTATATCATCTATTTTAGAATAGAAAGCAGCAACTATAAAAAATCCTGCTAAAAACCTAGTAGACATTGTTGCCATCACAAATAAATCTTTTAGTGAACAAGTAAATTTTCTGATATTTTCTTCTTCTATGATCTCAACTTTATCTTCCATTTTATTTTCTTTAAAAATAATTTCTTTTACTCTTAAAGCTTCCTCATAGGACAAAAAAATAGATACTTCAGATTTTTTATCTCCTCCGAGAGTGTCAATTTCAAGCTTATAAACATTGAACAACCTCTGAACTATAGATGAGGACATATCCGCACTATGCACTTGTGAAAAAGGTAGTGTTCTTTCATGCACTTCAAAAACTCCATATTTTATATATATTCCTTGACCCTCAAGAGCATATACGTTGTTCTTCCACCTAAGAATTGCTAAAGCAATAATTATAATCAGAAAAGCAATTATTATAAAAATTTCTGTGTAATTTCCACCAAACTTCTTAGGGATTTTAGAGCCTATTGATATTAAAAATAAAATGAATGGTGCTATGCTGTTTTTTAAAAAAAGAAAAATTTCAGAAAATATTATAAATCTATGCGGGTGCTTCAATTGCCTCATATATTTCTCTCCTGAACATTTTTTGTTATACTTAACTGAAGTTTACTTCCTACTTCTTTTTCTAAAAAAGGAATAGAATAAGATCCCCCAGCAGTATGCACTTTTAAATTTATGATATTGTATTTTTTTAATATTATTCCTTGCTCTGTATCTACATACTGAACTCTTTTCATAGGAATAATTACATTTATTTCAGTAAATACTCCATATTTTAAGGCAATCTTTTCCTCATCTATTTCATATCTAAATTTTTCATATTTATATTTTGGCACTAGCATTGAATATATTAATATTAAAAGCGATACTCCATAAATACTGCCAATCAATATATATTTCCATAAAGCGTTAAGCTCCAAAAATATATTCAAAGTCACTGCAACTATTAGAAATATCCCTGTTGCGATATATCCATCTATTGCCCACATTTTTTGTGAAAACGTTGAAATTCTTTTCATAATATCCCCCTATAATTTAAAATATCATAATTAATTTTTGTTTATCTTCAATATATATATTGTAGTATATATTTGTATAATAATCAAAAATTGAACAGTTAATTTAATGTTAACAAATACTACATACCTTCTTCATTTTATCTACACAATTCTATGTTACAATTTTAACATAAAGTGGTTAATCATTAAAGCGAAGTCCCCCTTTACTTTAATAATAAGAGCTGTGAAGTTAAACTTCACAGCTCTTTCGTTTATTTTGATTTCTCTTTATCAAGATATTCATTAGCAAGATTAGAAGAAGAAAAGATTCTATCTAAATCATCAAAACTACTAAATCCTTGTGACTTTATGGTTACCTCGCTACCTCCTACTGATATAATAGTAGGAAAGGTTGTAGCGCCCATAGAGTTTGCCATATCAAAACACTTAAAAGTCTCTTGTCTTAAGGCATCAGAATTAAACTCTTTAATAAACTCATCGCTAGAAATATTAAAACTTTCAGCTATTTCGGTGTATACATCTATTTTATTCATATCTTTTCCATAAACGAAAAAAGCTTCTTGAATTTTCTTAAGAAAGCTGAAAGCCACTTCCTTTTTTAACTTTTGAATTATAACCACTGCTTTTGCGCCGGGAAAACTATCTAGAACAATAGATGTTCCTTCTAATACATTTTTATTATAGCCTTGTCCAAAACTCTTACCAGTTAATTTCTCTATTTCAACATTGTGCACTTTCACGAAATCCCGTAAGCTGGGGCTCATTTTTTTAACATTATCACCAGTCCACATTCCTCCAGGCAAAAGATTGAAATCATAAATATTTTTATACTTTTCTTGTATCTTTGTTATCACATCGCTAGAACCATAACACCATCCACACATAGTATCCATAACGTAATATATTTTAGTTTTCATCGCACATTACCTCCTATTTGTATTAATATCATTTAAGCATTTAATTCTGCTTATTTTATGTTTAACAAATATAACTCTATTCAATAAATTTATCCTTCCCCATTAACCTTTGTATTAGCAAAATAAATTGAAGTGTTTTCTGATTTTTCTAAACATTTCAGAATATTTTTAGAAATTCTATAGTAATTTAATATAAGGCACTAATTTAATATAATGTTATATTAAACATTAAAAACGGGAGGAAATATGAGAAAGTCCTTTAATAAAAGAAAACTAGTAAATCCTTTACTGATAGCCTTTATTCTTATAATAATAACACTAGTATATATGATTTTTGCTATTTTCTCAAATTTTAAAACCCCATTATACAATGCTAAATATATATCAAATGGGCAACAATACAATGTTTTAATAAATGGAAATGATGTTGTATCCTACTCAAATACGTTTTTGGGAATGAATTACTTATGGAATGGCACAACACCCGTTATATCAGATGCTTCAGGCAAATATATAAGTGGAGGATTCGATTGTTCAGGGTTTGTACAATATATCTATAAAAAATTCGGAATAAATTTACCTAGAACAAGTATGAATCAAATAAATATAGGTACTTCTATTAACATAGCTAACCTTAAAAATGGGGACTTAGTCTTTTTTAAAACTAATCCATCTTTGCCCTCTGAAATATCTCATGTTGGCATATATATTGGAAATAATAAATTTATACAATCTCCTAAATCTGGTGATGTTATAAAAATTTCTGAATTGATTGGATATTACAAAGAAAAATTTGTTATAGGTAAAAGAATAATAAAATAAGAATCACGTTATTTTTTCTGTTCTAAGGCATTTTCAATAGCCTTTAAAATAACCTTGCTACTGTTGGTTGCTCCTGAAATTGTATCTACGTTTAGTGATTGAGCTGCTATAACTTTTTGAGGAATAACTTCCGCTTTTTGACCTCTTTCAGTTTTATGACGTAACAATTTAATATCCGTTATTTTATGATTACTAACTGTTACACTTACGTCAGCTGCAATCTTCATTGCATCAAAAGAACCTTTATATGTGCCATCAGAAATGGCGGATAAATCATCATTTTTAATTGATATTGCTTGAATTGTATTTTTATATTTTTGTAAGTCAATGAGATAGTTTGTCCCAAATATTACTCCTCCAAAAACACCCAAACCTACTAACGTTAAAACAATTTTCTTACTAACTTTCATATTTTATGCCTCCTGTTTATAACATTATTAACTTATATAACAGTGTTATATAAGTTTCGATAACAGTATTATAGTATATAACTTTTGTTAAATCAATAGCTGGATCTTATCTCGTAAGCGAACTTATCATATTTTCTATTAATAACTCCTTATCCTTCCATGGAAATTCATCATGTCCTATGAACAAAGAAGTTAGACCATGTATACCAGCCCATAGGCATTGACCTATTACTTCAACATCCTTGTTTTGAAAATACCCTTGCTGCTTGCATTCCATAACTACTAATAAAATCAAATTATAGATTTTAAAACCAGGAGTTTCTGGATCATTATAAACTAAATCTTTTTCATATCTTAATGCATTACTCATATATGCAAGTTCATAATAATGAGTATTTTGAAGAGCAAAACGTATATAGGCCCTACTCATATCCTTCAACTTTTCAATTCCATTATATTCTTTTTCACTTATTTCCATAAAAATTTTTAATAGTCTACCGTTATTTTCTTTGAAAATGTAAAATAGTATCTCAGTTTTACTTTCAAAAAATCGATAAATTGTAGGTAATGAATATTCTATTTTATTTGCAATTTTCCTCATGGAAATATTTTGATACCCTGCCTCTGCAAATAGTTCTTCTGCTACTTTAAGTATCTTATTTTTTAATTCTATTTTTTCTTTATCACGTCGTTCTTTTATTCCCAAATTTAATTCACCTCATTAATCAAAGTTAGTTATAGAATATAACACTGTTATATTCTATAACTAACTTTAACTTAAAGCAATTATTATTTTTATTAGTATAGAAACTGTTTAATTATACCATCCGCCATAACATCTGCCATCTTTAGAGCTTGGTTTTCAATTTCATCGTAATCTGTGATGCCTTTTTCATAATTATTGGTTAGTATATTAACGGCCTCTGATTTAGTCATTTTCAAGTGTTCATATAACATTGTTCTCCAGTATTCCTCAGACCAATAAGGATTGATTCTACTAAGAAAATTTGCGATTTCATCTGCATTTGCGTACCATCTTTTTTCAGCGTCCGCTGCCTCTTTGCTATAGCCAGCCTTGGCCGCTTTAACAAGTTCTGCGGCGATGACAAGATGGTTTTTAAATGAATCACTAAATTTAGAAGCAATATCATCCCCATAGAATTTTTTTAATACGTTCTTAAAATCGATTGGATTTTGAAGAAGTCGATTAGTAACAAAATCTACATCTGGCAAATCTTTTATCATACTTATTAAGGTCATCCTAGTCCAAACAATATGTTGTTCCCAGAGTTTACGAATGACGTTTCTTAAATCTACCTCGGCTTTACTAATATTCGTTGCAGCAAGACGGTACCTTTGAGTTAACAAATAAGATGTATCATATGGGGATATATACATTGTTATCACCACTTTCTAGTTTTTACATTATAGTATGTTTATGTGAACAATAAGTACACACTATTAAGAGGCCATGCCATAGCAATTTTCATTGACAGAATATTTTTTCTTGATATAATAAAAGTGAGTAGTCACTCATTCTTATATAGAATGATAATCTATAAGGAGTTGATATAGTGTCAGATGAAAAAGATTTATATAGTTACTTGTTTGATGAGAGCATACCTGAGGGCGAAATATCAAAAAGGCAATGGGATATTTTAAATGCTGCAACAAAAATTTTTTCAGAAAAAGGATATGAGGGTGGTAGAACTAGTGATATAGCCAAAGAGGCAAATATATCTGAAGGAACAATCTTTAGATATTTCAAAACTAAAAAAGATTTATTAGTTGGTTTATTAATGCCTCTAATTATAAAGTTTTTTAGGCCACTTATGTTTAAATCAATGGAAAAGATTATGGACAATGAAAAAGATGAATCTATAAATGTAGTATTAAAAAATATAATGCTAGATAGAATAACCTTATTTAAGAAAAATGCACCATTAGTAAAAACTGTTATGGTTGAATCAATTTACCATCCAGAGCTTCTAAGGCCATTACAAAAGGAAATTGCACCTAAACTTATTCCTATAGTAGATAACTTTTTTAGGGAAAATATTGAAAAAGGAAATTTAAGAGATATTGATCCCAGGCTTATGACAAGAAGCTTAATTAGTTTAGTTGCAGGATTTTCTATTCTGAGCAATGCATTACCTGAGGTATTTACAAATGAAGGAGATGAAACTGAAATAGACAAAATAGTTGATATTCTAATCAATGGGATAGGAATAAAAGGAGAGTGTAATAAATGAATACTGAAAATGTTATTAAAATAGATAATTTCAAAAAGCAGTTTGGAAAATTTGTTGTGCTAGAAAATATCAATCTTTCAGTAAAAAAAGGTGAGATACTTGGGCTCCTTGGCCCCTCTGGTTCAGGTAAAACCACTTTAATAAAAGCTATTGTTGGAATGAGTGAACCTACCGAAGGAACAATATATGTGCTTGGGACTAAAATGCCCTCGCTTGTTGCTGTTTCAAAAATTGGATATATGGCTCAAAGTGATGCTCTTTATGAAGACTTAAACGCATATGACAACATATTATTCTTTGCATCGTTATATGGCATGAAGGGAAAAGCCGCTAAAAAAAGAGCTGATGAGGTCTTAGAATTAGTTCTTCTAAAAGAAGAAGGTAAAAAACTTATTAAAGATTTTTCCGGCGGAATGAAAAGAAGATTATCCCTTGCTATAGCTTTAGTCCATAAACCTGAAATACTTATTCTTGATGAACCAACAGTCGGAATCGATCCGATTCTTAGAATTGAATTTTGGAAGGAATTTGAACGTGTAAGAAAAGAGGGAGTTACAATAATAATAACAACCCATGTAATGGATGAAGCTGATCATTGTGATAGGCTTGCACTAATTAGAAATGGAGGAATAATTGCCATAGGAACTCCTGATGAATTAAAGGAAAGATCTGGAGAAAGTACTGTTGAAGGTGCATTCCTCTATTATGGAAAGGAAGGAGAGGTGAAAAGCATATGAGAGTATTATCAATTGCTAAAAGATTAATAAAGCAGCTTAGAGGCGATAAACGTTCGATCGCCCTAATGTTTGTTGCACCAGTTTTTGTAATGTACCTTTTAAGTGCTATTTTAACCTCAGCAACTACAACTCCAAATATTGATGTAATTTCAGCACCAAATGCCTATGTAAACAAGTTACAAAGTCTAGCTAACGTTACTAAAGTTGATAGTGAAGAGATTGCCTTGAACAATTTAAAAGATAAAAGTATTGATGCTTATATTGTTTTTAATGGAAATAAACCAAAAATCACTTTAGAAGGTGCTGACCCATCTATCACTGGCCTTGTTATGAATACACTTAATAAGCTTTCAACTAGCAGTGCTATGTTAAAGCCAGAAATTATTTTTTTACATGGATCTAAGGATATGGGAGCGTTTGATTCTATGGCTCCAATTCTTATGGGTTTCTTCATCTTCTTTTTCGTATTTTTAATCGCTGGAGTTTCATTTTTGAGAGAGAGAATAAGCGGAACACTAGATAGAATACTTGCAACGCCTTTAAAAAGGTGGGAGATTGTTTTAGGATATTTTTTAGGTTTTGGCTTATTTGTTTGTATCCAGACTATAATACTCCAAGTCTTTAGTATTTATGGACTTAATGTACCAATGGCTGGGAGCTTTTGGGCAGTGCTTGCAATAAATTTGGCTCTTGCATCGGGGTCCTTAGCCCTCGGAACTCTCTTATCTGCCTTTGCACGTAATGAATTTCAATTATTTCAGTTTATACCTATTGTAATAGTTCCTCAGATTATGTTCAGTGGTATTTTTGATTTGAGAAATGCGCCTGCTTGGGCAAAGATATTATCAAAGATATTTCCAATGACTTATGGAGCAGAAGCACTAAGAGATGTAATGCTAAGAGGAAAGAGTTTAATAGATGTTAAAAATGATTTACTGATGCTGATAGGCTATGCATTATTATTTCTAATATTAAACACCCTGGCTCTTAAAAAATATAGAAAGGCATAAAGTTAAAAATAAGGGCCGAACTATTAAGTTCGACCCTTGTTATTACTTACCTTTTATACTCAAACCATATCCACTATGATTTTTTCTCAATGTTACATATCCATAAATAAATACACAAATACCAAGTAGTAATGGAATTATCGTTGTAAATATAGGATCGAGACCTAAGTATTTTATTGTTATGTTATCCTCTAATATCATTTTAAAAGATGTATGAGCCAATATTGCGCCACCTAGGTATATAACAATAGGGTGATTCTTCATTAAATTTGAAACAAATTGACTTCCATAGAAAATTATTGGTATGTTTATCAAAATACCAATAATAATTAATGACACATTACCATCGGCTGTGCTTGCTATTGCAATTACATTATCAAGACTCATACTAATGTCCGCAATAATAATTATAGCTACAGCTTCCCAAAATTTATCTGCTTTTTTAACCTTACAATCCTCTCCTTGGCACTCAGGCTTAATAAAGTCCCATGTTATTTTTACTAAAATAAGACCACCAACTAATTTAATCGGCAACCACTGTATATTCATTATTTGAGTAATAATACAAGCGAATATTACCCTTAGTCCTATAGCTCCTGATATTCCTATAAAACTAGCTTTTTTAGCGTATTCGGGTGATAAATTTTTTGTTGCAAGTGCAATAATACCAATATTATCACCGGATAACGTTAAATCAAGTATTGTAATTTTTAGTGCACCTAGCATAAATAGCATTATACCTTCCATTTACATCCTCTTCTCTTCTTTTGCATTTAAATTTTCTTATATATTATAATCAGTTTACTACAACCATTTCATTTGAACATGTTAAACACACCTTAAATACATAGTTATTATTGTACTTTGTGCACAATTCTCTACATATTATTCTAACTATGCTTATCTATTATATCATAAATTTATATATTACTTTAGATAAATTAGTGAGAAAGAAAGACCATGATTAAACATGTTTATGAATAAACATCTGATAATTCAACTCGAATATTTTGATCTTCGCTCTTAACTTTGTTATTATATTACATATTTGGATGTAATGCCATTGCTGAACTTAATTTAACTGTAAATGTGCTTCCTTTTCCAAATTCACTTTCAACATATATACTGCCACGATGTAATTCTACAATTGACTTAACCAAACTTAATCCAATACCTGTACCTTCTGAATTTCTTGATAGTGATTTGTCTACCTGCTTAAATCTTTCAAATATCATATTTAGGTTTCTATCCTCAATGCCAATCCCATTGTCTGCGACTGATATTTCAACAAATTCGTTTTCAACTTTAACCGATACAAGTATTTCATCGCCTTTATCTGTAAATTTTATTGCATTTGATATAAGATTTAAGACTATTCTCTCCATTTTTTCAGGGTCACAAGCAATAATCTTTTCTTCTATATTTGTATCAAATATAATATTTAACCCTTTACTATCAGTAAAATTAGTTATAGACATCACTATTTCTTCTACAAAATCAACTATATTAATATTTGACAAGTTAAGTTTAAAAAATCCTGCTTCAATTTTTGATAAATCAACTATATTATTAATCATTTTAGATAATCGATAGCTATTTTGCTTGATTGAGTCTATATATTTAACAATTGAATCCTTCTTATCATCCATTGATCCACTAGTACAATACATATCAAATAATTGAGCTGTTGCAAATATAACATTTAGTGGTGTTTTAAGCTCGTGGGATATATTAACAAGAAATTCTCCCTGCGATTTTAATGCTTTTTCCATGTCTATAGCCGACTTTATTTCAGCAGTAACATCTATTATTAAAATTAATATTTCCTCAATTTCTCCATCTACGAAAGAAACAGGTTCAAAGATAACATTCCAATACATCTCTTTTCCATTTACCAAATGATTTTTTTTACTCAAACACTTACTTTTCTTTTCTTTTAACACTTCACTAATACACTGGTAATATTCACTTTCTTTCAATGTGCTAAATAAATCTTCAACTTTAGTATTTATAATTTTATTTACTGATTTTGCATTAGGCCTTAGCAATTTAAGAAAATCAAATGCCTTTTTATTAATATCCACAATCAATAAATCTGGACATGATAATCTGGCAACGGGTAAATTAAAAGTATTTATAATTCTATCCAATATTTCAAATCTACTTTTTATAGATTCTTCACGCTTATAGTAAGCTGTCATATCCCTACTGCAAAGCACTCCTAAAATAACGTTTCCTTCAGTGTCATAAATCGGCGTTCCACTAACTTCTATTTCTAAGGTTTTATGAGGATATTTCACTGTCACCCTCATATTTTCAAATTTTTCACCCCGAATAACTCTTCTTTCTGGAATATTATTCAAGTCTATTTTCTTATGATCAATGTCATATAGCTCAGGTTTTTCACACTCACACCCATGACTTACTTCGTGTAGTGAATTATAATTTGAAGAATGTATTTCTCTTGATGCTTTGTTACATAATATATATTCTCCTTTATTATCAATAATACAAATACCATCAGCAATATTTTCTATAATAGCTTCTAATTGATTTTTCTGTTGTTCAATTTTTCTAGATTGCTTTACTTCTTCAGTAATATCATGAAAATACGATACTACCATGGTTAACTCTCCATCGCTATTATAAATTGGGATTGCACTAACTTCCACAAAATACTCTTTCTCAGGATGGCTTACAAACAATCTAACATTATTTACACACTCTCCCCTTAACGCTCTAATAGAAGGATAATTTTCATAAGGCAACTCATTGCCCATCAAATCAAATGATTTAGTGTTTTTAAAAGCATCATCTAAAACAAATCCTTTGCTGGCTCTATAAAGTAGCCTCTTGGCTTCTGGATTTACCATTATATAAGTACCTTTATTATCTACAAATGTTACTCCCTCAGTTAGATTTTCTATTATATTTGTAAGGCGTATACTTTGCTCATCTAACTGATGTTTTAGCTGCCCTATCTGCTTTTCTTGCTTCCCTAACTGCTTTTCTTGCTGCTTTAACTGCTTATTTAGCAATTCGATTATCTCCACTTGCTTGTCTAAACTTTGGTTTTTCTCAACAAAAGTATTCACAATTATATAGCCCCCATTTTTTAATACATGCACATATAGGTTTTATGATTATAATCTGTTGTATAAATCTTATATATAAACTTTTTTCTCTCATAATTTTACCATTACTTACTTATTATATATTATTTCCTAAATATATCAAACTAAAATTATTACAATTTTAGACAAATTATAATTAATAAGGGAAGCCAAATGGCTTCCCCTAATTAATACTTCAATAAAATTATATTTACACACTTATTTAAAAACATAAATATTTTTTACATATTTGACTCTACAACAATTTTTTTATCATGTTTCAACCAATTTTTACCTTCTACAAGTCTAGTTACTAGCATAGAACATACTGTGTTTCCAGTGGAATTGAGCACTGTCGCTGGGGCATCTATAATTACACTAACAACTGCAATAATTGGAAGAACTTCTGGTGGAAAGCCATATACACTTAATATTAACATTTCTCCAATCATTCCACCACTAGGAATAGCACCCATGACTGCTCCTACGAGAAGTGAAACACCAATAATACCAAGTATAGAGCTCAGACTAGTTATATCTTTACCAAATAGGCCCATTAAGAGTGTAATTTTCATAACACCTCCAAATACAGACCCATCTTTATGCATATTTGCACCAAGCGGAATTACTGTTTCTGCAATATCATAAGGTACACCAATTTTCTTTACAGCATCTAGGTTAACTGGTATGCAAGCAGCACTTGAACAAGTTGCTAAAGCTGTAACTGAAGGTGTAACAACATTTTTCCAAAATGTTTTTATACCGTTTTTCCCAGCTGCAATAAATGCATAAAGGCTAAAAAATCCAAAATAATAGATTACAGAAATAATTATATATAATATAAATATTTTAAAATATCCATTTAAGATTTGACCTCCTAGTTGACCAACAATGGAAGCAAAATAACATCCAAGGCCAATAGGTGCATAATACATTATAATTTTAACAACTTTCATCATAGTAACGGAACCCGCCTCTAGTAAATTAGCAAGAGGTTTTCCTTTTTCACCAGAAAGAGAAACAGATATACCAAAAATAATTGAAAATATAACAAGTTGTAGCATATTCTTTCTTGAAAGCAGGTCAACAAAATCTGAAACAGTGAATGTATTTACAAGCTGATTTAAAAATGAAACTTTTTCACTTGTTTGAGTTTCTACGGCACTCTTCATTAAATTTTTAAACATTTCTATATTGAGACCATTGGTTGGCTTCATAATAAGAGCGCCTAATGTTCCAATAATAGCAGCAATAAGTGCTGTAGATAAAAATACTAACATAATACTGCCCATAATTTTCCCAAGTCTATTCATCCCACTTATATTAGCCATTGCTGAGGCCACACTGAAAAATACTAATGGAACTAGAATCATAAACATTAGATTTATAAATAAGCTTCCAAAAGGTTCTAGAATCAAAGCCTTTGACCCCATAACACTGCCAATGATACCTCCAAGTAACACAGAACCCAAAAGTACAATTGTAGATTTATAGTTTTTAAATAATTTTTTCATTTTTATCTCCTTTATATTTTAGTAAATATATTAATTTCTATTTTAATTATATTACATTTTTATTGAAGATGTAAATAAATATCTAATTTGTTCATAATCACATAATTTTCACATAAATATCTTAAAATGTTTTTATAATTATATGATAGAATATAAGATAATAGGTATTATATGGGTCATATTTAAATGATTTTTATAAATTATAGACTTAGTGATTAAAAAATCAGGGGTGATTTACTTGTCAATGAAAATATATCTTGTTGAGGATGAAATAAGTTTAAATCTTTTGCTTGAAAAATATCTACAACGTGAGGGTTATGAAGTAACTACTTTTTCTAATGGTAATTCTGCTATAGAGAAAATAAAGGATAAACCAGATCTTTGGATACTAGACATAATGCTTCCAGATACTGATGGTTATGAAATTATAAAAGCTATTAAAGCATACAATAAAAATACACCTGTTATTTTTATGTCTGCGAGAAATGAGGAACTTGATCGCGTCGTTGGCCTAGAGCTAGGCAGTGATGATTATTTATCAAAACCATTTTTACCTAGAGAACTCATTATAAGAACCAATAAACTTTTAGAGAGAATTTATGGAGTAGATAAAGAGGAAACCAATCAAATCGATGATAACTTAAATATGGGTGAATACCTTATTAGTAAGAAACAAAGAACTGTTTTTATGGGAAATACAGAAATTATTTTAACTAAAAAAGAATTTGAGATGCTCTGTTATTTTATTGATAATAAAAATAATTTAGTGTCTAGAGATCAAATATTAGATACTGTTTGGGGCGATGATTATTTCGGTTCAGATCGAGTAGTTGATGATGTTATACGTCGACTTCGAAAAAAAATAGATAAATTCACTATAGAAACTGTATATGGATATGGTTATAAATTGGTGTACAAATCATGAGTAAATTAAAATTTAAATTCAACTCACTAACCATGAGAATCTGGACAACTTTTACGATTATAATACTTATAATAATTTCTAGCATATCATTTTTCTATCTTGTTGCTTTTAAAACCATAACTGAGAAGGCTAAAACGGAAGACTTAAAAGTAGCTCACGATTTTTTGCTAAAATCTAATAATTTTACACAACCTAATAGATTTGACGGGCTAGGAAACATAGGAAACTTAAAAGGAAGCGATTATTATATTTTTAATGTGGACAAAAATAATAAAACTGAGATTATAAATATAAACAAATCGCACGGATTACCACCGGAATCTCAGAATGATCCTAATTCACCTATTAAAATAAATGGTAATGATGTTAAACTTTGGATGGCAAGTTTCGCTACAAATGGTACCCTTTATGAAAAACAATTTAAAGGGTCTTATAATAATATGAAGTTCGTTTTTATTATAAGTTCAATCAAATATGGAAATTCTGGGAAGTCATATTTAATAACTTTTATGCCCGAAATGAAAGATAATGGCTTGCTTTACATGGTGCTTTGGGTTGGACTCATATTTATAGCTATAGGTTTTTTAACTGCTAAATTGGTTGCAAATTATATTTCGAAACCACTTAAAGAGCTTGAAAATTATACTATTAGGATATCCCATAAAGATTGGGACCAGCCGATAAATGTTAAAAATGATGACGAAATTGGGCGCCTTGCGAACTCGATGAATTTAATGCAGAAAGAATTAAAACGCACAGCTGAAGAAGAAAAAATGTTTTTACAGAGTATATCCCACGATTTGAAAACACCCATTATGGTAATTATGAGTCATGCAGAGGCTATTATTGATGGTGTATATGTAGAGTCTGTGGAGAAAAATGCTGAAATAATAAGGGATGAGGCTATAAGTCTCGAAAAGAAAGTTAAACAGGTCTTATATTTGAATACTCTTGATTATGTTTTAGAAAATAACTTTGAGAATATTGAAATTAATATGCAACGCTTACTTTACCATATTATAAAGAGATTTGAAGTAATTAATAATAATATCCAATGGGATTTAAACATAGGCGATGCTACTATAATTGGAAACGTAGACAAAATACAGGTTTCTATTGAAAATATATTAGATAATAGCCTTAGATATGCTAAAAATAAAATTTACGTAAGCTTAAAAAAAGAAGGTGCTTTTGCAGTGGTTGAAATATATAATGATGGACCTAATATTCCAGAGGAACATCTATCTCATATCTTTGATAATTTCTATAAAGATAAGACCGGAAAATTTGGTCTTGGGCTTGCTATTTGTATGAAAATTATTAATTATTATAATGGGGAAATAAAGGTCACGAATAGAGATATAGGTGTTAGTTTTTCAATTAAATATCCGCTATAAACAAAGCAATCAGCAGAAATGTTGGTTGCTTTTTACGTGCTGCACACAATCACATAAAGCTCACATATTTATTTGATACTACTACTACAATTTATGATTATAATCTTCATTAAGAGATGTAATTAATGTACCTGAGAGTAACTATAATAACATATTCAATAATTAATGGAGGTGAAAAAATATGAGGATATTCCTCAACATTAAAAATGTAATTTTAAATGGGAAGCTTAAGCATCTAACCAGATTTTCACTAGTTGGGGTAGCAAATACTTTAATAGACTTTTTAATATTTACAATATTTAATGGATTTATTGGGCTAAATTATATTGGTAGTCAGATAATTGGGTATAGCTTTGGAGTTGTTAACAGTTTTGTACTTAATAAAAAATGGACTTTTTCTACAACAAGATCTAATAAAAAAACTAAAAATGAACTTTTTCAATTTATAATAGTTAACTTGATTTCACTTATTATAACCCTTATAACAATGAATTTTTTAGTAAAAAGCTTAAATCTTAACGTTTATATATCCAAAATAATTGTTACCTTTGTAGCTCAAATATCAAATTTTCTATCATATAAGCTGTGGGTATTTCATCCAATAGTTTATCAATAATCATTCTAAAAAGGAGAAAATTAAAATGAAAAAATTAAAACTTTCAAAAGAAAAGCTATTATTATCCCTAATCTTATTATTGTCTGGAATATTAAATTTTACAAACTTAGGCATCGAGGGATATTCAAATTTATATTATGCCGCTGGTGTTAAAAGCATGACTATGAGCTGGAAAAACTTCTTTTTCGTATCTTTTGACCCAACCAGTTTTGTAAGCATCGACAAACCACCTCTAGGTTTTTGGATTCAAGCAATCTCCGCTAAGATCTTTGGATTTAGTGGTTGGAGTCTCCTTCTTCCAGAAGCACTAGCCGGAGTTATCTCTGTTTTAATAATATACATTATTGTTAAAAGATCATTTGGGCGCACAGCTGGTCTTCTCTCCGCACTATTCCTTGCAGTAACACCTGTTTTCGTTGCGGTAAGTAGAAATAATACTTGTGATAACTTACTAGTTTTAACTCTTCTCCTTGCATGTTGGGCTATTTCTATAGCAGCTGAGAAAGGCAAGCTTAAATATCTTCTAATTAGTTTAGCTATTGTTGGTGTTGGTTTTAACATAAAAATGCTTCAAGCTTATATGGTGATTCCAGCTATATATTTAACTTATCTTTTATCAAACGTTGTTTCTGTTAAAAAGAGAATAATTCATCTTATCTGCGGAACTCTGGTTCTACTTGTTGTTTCTTTCTCTTGGGCTATTGTAGTAGACTTAGTACCTGCTGCAAACAGGCCATATGTGGGAAGTAGTACAAATAACTCAGAACTAGAACTTATAATTGGACATAACGGACTAGAAAGACTTGGAATTGGAAGCAGCACCACTGGTGTTGGCGCAATGGGTGGCGGTAATAATCAAGCTAGTAACGCTGAAGAATTTAAGGGTGGCACTCCCCCTACTGGTACTAATACTGTCACCGCTGCTTCAAAAAACAATACTGGTACATCTACTGAAGGAGGAATGCAAGGAGGCACTCCACCGACAGGTAATGAACAAGGTGGCACAAGACCAACAGGTGGTCAGGCTCCAGGTAGTAACGGTGGTGGCGCTGGTGGTGGTAGTAGCATGGGCGGTACTGCCAAATCTAGCATTACAAGATTGTTTTCGAGTAATGGTATGTCTGATCAAATAATTTGGCTATTTCCTATTGCTGTTTTTGGATTTATAGCCGCTGCAATAAAAGAAAAATTCAAACCTGCTTTTAATAACAAGAAAAAATTAGGTTTAATATTATGGTCAATGTGGTTAATCCCTGAATTTATATATTTCAGCTTTACAACTGGTTTATTTCATCCCTATTATTTAACAATGCTAGCTCCACCAATTGCAGCCCTTGCTGGAATCGGAATTGTGTCGATGTGGGAACTTTATAAAGAAGCTGGATTAAGATCTTGGATTCTACCAGTAACTCTAATTGTTGATGGATTAGTCCAGTTACTGATTTTATCTTATTTTTACAATACCTCAAATATAACTAAATTTTTAATGATATCAATGTCTGTTTTATGTTTTATATCGTCAATAATTCTTGTTATCCTAAAACTAATAAAAAATGAAAACATAAAACTAAAAAAATCATTAGTAGCTATTGCATTAGTAGGGCTTTTGATAACCCCTACGGTTTGGTCCGGAACTACTATGTTTAACGCTATGTCTGGTACCTTCCCCTCTGCAGGACTTAGTTTAATTTCTAGTTCGCAAAAGGGAGCTTCAAATATGGGTACAACGAGCAGTTCTAGTAGTTCAAAATTAATAGAATTTTTAATAAAAAATAAGACAACTGAAAAATATATCCTTGTAACATCATCTACCAGCGGTAATGCATCAGATATAATAATTAAAACCGGTGAATCTGTAATGACTTGGGGCTTTTTCGGAACTGATAATGTAATAACTCTCGCTGAGTTTAAAGCACTAGTTAAAAAAGGTGAAGTTAGGTACGTAATGATAGGCGGCCAAGGTGGTGGCAGTAACGCGATCATGACATGGGCTAAATCAGCTGGAAAGCTGGTTGCAGAAAGTGAATGGAAAGATACTACTTCTTCTCAGTCAACTACCAAAACACCAACTACTGTTGATGAGACATCAAATTCAAAAACTCAACAAGTTGGAGGCGGAAGTTCAGAAGTTTTATATGACTTAAAAGGTGCCAATACTACAAAATAATACTAGGTAACTAAACTTTTATATTAGCAGATTCTATGAAAATAAATAGAATCTGCTTTTACTAAAAAATTTAAAGGAGTAGTAAAAATGGGGATAACTTTAAAAATAAAAAAATACATAATAAAGAGTGCGTTAACTGTGATGGTAACTCTTTCAATTATGATGGTCACAATTTTATATGCATACCAATATACCACAAGCCATGAAGCTTCTAATAATTCATTTCAAAATGGAAATGGTGGACTTTCTCAAGGTCAATTTCAGAAAAATTATGGTGGTAACCAAAATGGAGGTCCTTCAAGTGGGGATTCTCAAAAAATCAAAAACTAGATTGGAGGTTATTTATGGACAAGAATAAATTTTCTTTAAAGAAATTCCTTATATTGTCTTCTATTATATGGCTTGCCATAATTGTTAGAATTCCTGGTTTGCCATTTGCAAGCGCAGACTATAATGCCTTTTTAAGTAGGTGGTTTGATACTATAAAAAACAGTGGTGGTTTTAACGCCTTAAAAAGTTCAATTGGCGATTACACCCAACCATACCTATACTTATTAACAATAGGCACTTATACAAATATAAATAAATTATTTTATATAAAAATAATATCTTTTGTTTTTGAAATAATGGCTGCATTTTTTATTATGAAAATTGTTCAAATGAAATATAAAAATGAAAAATTTGGCTATATATCTTTTGGACTTCTACTTTTCATTCCAACAGTTATTTTTAACGGTTCTGTATGGTCCCAATGCGATATCATATATACCTCCTTTGTTATTGGTTCTATTTATTATATTTTTTTAGAAAAACCGATTATATCAATAATTTTCTATGGGATTGCATTATCCTTTAAACTACAAGCGATATTTTTATTCCCATTATTCGGGATTTTATTGTTTAAAAATAGAGTTAAAATATATCAATTTGTTATTATACCTTTAACCTATCTGGTCTTAAGTATACCTAGTTTAATCGCGGGTAGACCTTTAAAAGATATTTTACTTACTTATTTTAACCAATCTGGCGAGTACACAAATTTAACTTATAATGCACCCTCGATATATCAATGGTTTTCTAATAAGTTCTTTAGCAATACAAGACTTGTAGGTAATATCGGAATTGTATTTGCTTTTGTAGTTGTACTTATAATTTTTTATGTGAGTGTCAGATATATAAAGGTTATAAAATATGAAAATATTATAGAATTATCATTAATATTCGCTGTTGTTGTGCCCTTTCTATTACCAAGGATGCATGAGCGGTATTTCTTTATGGCAGATATAATCTCTCTCTTATATGCATTTTGTTTTCCAAAGAAATTTTATATAGCTATAATAATACCTCTAACATCATTATTGTGTTATTTCCCATTTTTATATAACACATCAACAGATTATATAATTGATCTTTCTATAGTTTTATTTATAGTTATTATCGATTTATTGTACTCATTTAGAAATCATTTAATTAACGAAATTTAGTTTTAGAAGCAACTAATATCATGTATTCTTAATAAATTTAAAATAAAAGGAGTGTAAAAATATGAGTATTTCATTAGTTCAATCAACATCTAATTTAACAACTACATCAGCAACTAGTAGTAGCGGTGATGTAAGTTCGCTTAAATCCCAACTATCATCTCTTAATTCACAATTAAATGGAGTTAATTCAAGTAATGATGATGCAAAAACAAAAAAGGCAAAAATTGATGTAATAAACGCTAAGATACAACAAATCCAATCACAAATTCAACAAACGGAATCTAGCAAAACAGATTCTAGTTCTCAGGTAGCATCATCAAAAGGTATTGATAATAGCTTAAATATAGATAAAAGTAATTCATCAAAATCAAACAATACCAATAGCAATACTAACAAAAATAATAATAACATAATTGATGTTTATGTTTAGGAATATTCATAAACGCTATAAAAGCAACCAACAATTTGTTGGTTGCTTTTCAGACTTATTTTATTATTCTTTTACCTATTACAAAATTTTCTTTATAATATGCAGTTAGTTGAGATATTTTTACAACATCACCAGGTTTAGGGCAATGTATAAATTTATTATTTCCAATATATATTCCAACATGTGATACTTCATAAGGTGAAGCTAAATTTGTTGTAAAAAAGACTAAATCACCGCAAGCAAGATTATTTATATTAACAGATGCGCCTATATTTATTTGGTCCATAGTTATTCTTGGCAAATTTATACCAAAGTGTTTATATACATATTGTACAAACCCTGAACAATCAAATCCACCACTTAAATATTTACCAGAAGCATTTAGTTTTGCAGGCAGAGTGCCACCCCATAAGTATGGTGTCCCCAAAAATGTATTTGCATATGACACAAGACTATTTAAGTTTATATCCAAATCATATTGTTTCCCATTTTTAATATACTGAGTAGATTGTTCCACAGGCAAAGTACCCCTGCTTGGACTATTTGTAGCCGTTGTCTTAACTCCAGTAACTTTTACGTATAGTGAACTTATATAACCTGTTTTTCCTTTATAAATTATCTTATAAAAACCATTTAAACTTCCATACATTGTCACTTTACTTCCAAGTGTTATAACACCAGTCACCGGATAAGTTGAACCTGCTCCTGACCTTACGTTTAAAGAACTTGCTGTTATTTGTCCATATTTTTCAGTGTTTGTTGACGCTACGCTTGTAGTCGCAATAGTTTTTTTCACTATTTTTATGTATGAACTAGATACATATCCAGTTTTTCCTTTATAGCTTATTTTGTAAAAATCGCCCTCTTTTGCAAGTGTATTTATGACAGTGTTTTTTGAAAGAGAACCTGTAATGGATGACAAAAGTGAAGGTTTTTGTCTAACATTTAATGATGTGGCATTAACTGTTCCACTATCAGCAAATGCAATTTGGGAACTTGCCATAGTCATTAACATTACTATAAAAGCTACTCTTTTTTTCATTTGTTACCTCCAATATTTATTCGAAATATGATGAAATCGTACTTATTTATTATAGCACTGATATTATGTCAATTGTGGTTTTAAAATCTTTTTATACTATTATTAGGTAAAAATATAAGCTATTTAAGCTAAATTTGTAATTATTTGATGCTTACTTGATTTTCCCTTTTTACCCTCACATAAAGTTTACATATTGATTTGATACTGGTGCTACAATTTGCCCTTATAATTTTTATTATAGAGAAACATTAGGAAATTAAATCGAAGGGAATGATAGAAATGAGTAATGGAATAATTTATTCTGTGGTAGTACCCTTGTATAATGAAGAACTTGTTATAGAGGAAAGTTACAAAAGATTAAAATCCGTAATGGATTCTACATTAGAAAATTATGAAATTTTATTTATTAACGATGGAAGCCATGACGCAACTAGAGACATGGCAGAAAATATATGTAGAAAAGACAAGACAATAAAACTTATAAATTTCTCAAGAAACTTTGGACATCAGGCTGCAATAACTGCTGGTATGAATAAAGCCTCAGGGGATGCTATTATTGTAATAGACGCAGATCTACAAGATCCCCCTGAAGCAATAATAGATATGATTCAAAAATGGAAACAAGGTTACCAGGTTGTATATGGTAAAAGAGTTAAAAGAGTGGGTGAAACATTTTTCAAGAAATTCACTGCTAAAACTTTCTATAGATTACTAAAAAGCATGACGAGTATTGATATTCCAGTGGATGCTGGAGACTTCAGACTAATCGACAGAACAGTCTGTGATTCTCTAAATTCATTACCAGAAAAAAATAGATATATAAGAGGTTTAGTTAGTTGGGTTGGATATAAACAAACCTTTGTAGAATTTGTGCGCCAAGAAAGATTTGCTGGCCAAACGAAATATTCTCTAAAAAAAATGATGACATTAGCTTTTGATGGAATAACATCTTTTTCTTATAAACCATTAATGTTTGCTGGCTACTTTGGAGCATTTAGTGGTTTCATTGGTACTATTTTATTCATTAGTTGTATTATAACCTCATTACTAAATCAAACTACTATATTAAATTTAGGGATAATTCTTTCCATAAGTCTAATTATGTTTGGCATTATGTTTTGCGTTTTAGCTATTATGGGGTTATATATTGGTAGAATTTCTGATGAGAGTAAAAACAGACCTTTATATATAATCGCAAGTACAATAAGTTACAATGAACTTAAAAATAGTGTAATTTTTAAAGGAAATAGATCTTCTGAATTATATGATTTAAATCCTAGTGTTAAAAACAAAGTAGCGAATAGTTAGCAATGCCACCATAAATATAAAAATTCTCTGAGTTCTGATATTAGGGAATACCAAAATATCAGAACTCGGAGAATTTATTTATATTGTCACTATTTTAAATTTAATTAAATGATTCTATTCTTATTTTACTTTCTACCTTATTTACACTGTCCAGTTTTATTATCCTTTTGAGTGAGTTTTCTATATTTTTCTCAGTACTTTTATGTGTAATAAATGCTAGTGTTGAATGGGCTTTATGCTCAACATCTTGAGTAATGGAAACAATGCTAACATTATTGCTAGCAAATATTGCAGCTGTATCTCCTAAAACCCCAGCTTTATCTTTAAAATCAAGCCTAATATAGAATTCCGATTCATTTTCTTCTGATTTTTTCACTTCTTTAAAATCCAATTCTGCAGCTATTTCATTTATATCAGATGGTTTTATATTGTTTCTTAAAATCGATATTATATCACCTACAACTGCACTACCAGTTGGCAAATCTCCCGCTCCTTTTCCGTATAACATTAGTTCTCCAACTGCATTTCCTTTTATTAGAATTGCATTAAAAGCATCATTTACATTTGCCATTGGGTGGTTTGCTGGTACTAAGGTCGGATGTACCCTCAGCTCTAATTTGTTGTTCTTTTCTTTAGCTATTGCTAAAAGTTTTATTGCATAACCAAATTGCTTCGCATATTCTATATCGATATCACTAATGTTTCTTATTCCTTCCCTATAAATACAATCATAATTAACTTCTGTTCCAAATGATAGGGAAGCCATTATAGCAAGCTTATAGACAGCATCGTAACCATCAACATCAGATGTTGGATCAGCTTCTGCATACCCCTTTTCTTGAGCCTCTTTTAGTGCCTCATTGAAGCTGACCCCATCATTGGTCATTTTACTTAATATATAATTAGTTGTTCCATTTATAATTCCGATTATCTGCTCAATTCTATTACCTGTAAGGCTCTCCTTAATTTCACGTATTATTGGAATTCCACCAGCTACACTTGCTTCATAGTAAAATAGTACATTTTCTTTCTCAGCTATTTTAAAAAGTTCTTTGCCATAGTTTGCAATAACTAATTTATTTGCAGTTACAATATGTTTTTTAGCCTTCATTGCTCGTATCATGTAATCCTTGGCCTCGCTTGGTCCCCCAATAAGTTCAACCACAATTTTTATACTGTCATCATTTATAATATCATCAATATTATCTGTTAAAATTCCACTCGGAACCGCAATATCTCTTTTCTTATTTATATCTTTTACTAATATTTTAGCTACTTCTATTTCATAATTTGAACGTTTTGTTATTTCTTTTTTGTTTTCTTTTAATATTTTCCACACGCCCGTTCCAATATTTCCAAAACCTAAAATTGCTATTCTTACCTTTTCCATACCAGCCTCCCCTTTCCTAAACTTTTATATAAAAAGTATAATTTATAAATTAAGAATTTTTTCTATTTGTATTTGCATTTCATTTTTTTTACAGACAGTTTTGTGAAGCACAGGTCTTGTTTCTAAATCCTTTATTCCTACTGGAATATCGACCTTTGTTATTAAACTAAGTTCCTTTATAAGTTCAAAATCATTTAATCCTATATATTTTTCATCTATTGACTTCATAACATCTGGTGTAAATTTATATGGGCTTGCAGTGGATACAATAACTGTCTTTGTAGCATCCTTTGCTTCCTCTAAATATTTTTGATAAACAGCATAAGAAACTGCAGTGTGTGTGTCAATTACATAATTAGTAGTTTTATAAACCTCTGTTATTGCCTTTGCTGTATCTTCCTCGCTTGCATAACCACCAAAGAAATCCTTAAGCTCTTTTTTCATGTTATCATCAATCTCATATTTACCATTTTCTTTAAGATCATTCATAAGTTTTTTTATCTTCTTTGAATCTTCACCGCTTATAGCATATAAAAGTCTTTCAAGATTACTTGAAATCAATATATCCATTGATGGAGACATGGTAATTACAAAATCCCTCACCCTGTCGTATGTACCTGTATTTATAAAATCGTATAAAACTTTATTTTCATTGGAAGCACAAATTAACTTTTTAATAGGAAGTCCCATTTTTTTAGCATAATATCCAGCTAATATGTTACCAAAATTCCCAGTTGGAACACAGAAATTCACTTCTTCACCTGTTTTGATTTCTCCACTATTACAAAGCTGAGTATATGCATAAAAATAATAAACAACCTGTGGTATTAGCCTTCCAATATTAATTGAATTAGCTGAGGAAAACATTTTATTGTTTTTGGCAAGTTTTTTTAGAAGATTCTCATCTGTAAGCATCTGTTTAACTCCATTTTGTGCATCATCAAAGTTTCCTTCAATACCAATTACAAAGGTGTTATCCCCAGACTGAGTTAACATCTGCCTCTTTTGAATTTCGCTTACACCATCTCGCGGAAAAAATACTATTATTTTTGTACCAGGGACATCTGAAAAACCTTCAAGTGCTGCTTTTCCTGTATCACCAGAGGTTGCAGTAAGAATAACCATTTCTTTATTAATGTTTAACTTTTTCACTGCTTTTTTTAATAAGTAAGGTAATATTGATAAAGCCATATCCTTAAATGCTAAAGTTGGACCATGGTATAACTCTAAAAAATATGTTTGACCATGTTTTACAAGTGGTGCAATTTTTGTTGTATCAAATTTTTCATCATATGCCTTATCTATACATTCTTTAATATCATTTTCCTCATAGTCAGTTAGAAATTCCTTCATTATAGTAAATGCTAATTCTTTATAATTCATTTTATTTAATTCTTCAAGCCCTATAGTTAACTTTGGAATCAACGTTGGTACAAAAAGACCTCCATCATCACTTAGTCCCCTTGCAATTGCTTCTGCTGAACTTACTTCATTTTCATTTCCACGGGTGCTCTTATAATATATTTGTTTCATAATATTATCCCTCCATTATGTATCCTTTTATATATTGCCTTTTATAAAATAATCCATTAACTTATATCCTTCTGGGAAATACAAACCTGTCTCTTTTGATGTGAATTCATTATAAACATCATTTAGGTTGTCCTTTTCATCATTGCTTTGGTATATTAAAAATGGTACAGGTTCACTTGTATGAGTCCTAAGAGATAGTGGTGTGGGATGATCTGGAAGTATTATCATCCTATAATCTTCACCTATTCTCTGCATTTCATCTTTAATAACCTTAACTATTTGATTATCTATAAGCTCTATTGCTTTATATTTATTTTCTATTTCATATCTATGACCACATTCATCTGGCGCTTCAACATGAATATAAACAAAATCATTACCCTTTGCCATTTCATCAAGAGCTGCCTTTGCTTTACCTATAAAATTAGTATGAATATTCCCAGTGGCGCCTTCTACATCAATAACATCCATTCCTGCACACATTCCTATTCCTTTTATTAAGTCAACCGCAGAAATTACTGAGCCTTTTAGATTATACTTCTCATAAAAGCTAGATAATAGTGGCTTCTTTCCTTCGCCCCAAATCCATATTGAATTAGCTGGTTTAAGTCCCCTTGCAACTCTGTTTTTATTTATTTCATGTTTAGATAAAAATTCATAACTTTTCTTTGTCATTTCTTCAATTATTTCACTACCAGGTCCCTTTGGCATATAATCCTTTACCTTTTTACCTAGAATATCATGTGGTGGTGTAAGTTCCCACGCATAAGGTCCATTATCCCAAATCATGAGATGCCTGTAGCTAATACCTGGGTAAAATTTTATAACCTCGGTGCTTAAATACTCACTTACTGCTTTAATTAATTCCCTTGCTTCCTCAGTTGTGATTTCATCAGAACTATGATCAATCATAATTTTTTCTTCATATGGCTTAGCGTCCGACACTGTTACCAAATTACATCTAAAGGTTATGTCTGTATCTAACATTGGGACTCCCATACTCGCTGCTTCAAAGGGTGAACGTCCACTGTAATACACAAATGGATCATAACCGAAAACGGCCATGTTTGCTGTATCACTCCCTGCTGGCATACCCTCTGGCACAGTTTTAACGGTGCCTAACGTACCGTGTTTTGCCATATAATCCATAGTTGGTGTATTAGCATATTGAAGCGGTGTTTTATTGTCTAACTGCTCCACAGGATAATCTGCCATTCCATCACCTAACACTACTATATATTTCATAATAACACTCCCTTTTGTAATCTTTTTCTTCCCAAACCCATTAATTTTGTTGGTTATTAAACTATTAATATGTATATAAAAAAACTGCTTTCAGGTAAGAAAGCAGTTTTCTATATTACAATCCGTAAAAAACTGATTTTCTTATTACTCAGAACTATGTTCTGCAGGAATTGACACCTTTATATTCGAATATGAATATTGGTTGTCGGGTTTCATAGGGCCAGTCCCTCCACCTCTCTAAATAAGAAATATATTAAATTATTGTTTTTTATTGTAACCTACATAGAATTAAAAGTCAACATAAAATGAAATCTTATAATGTTTTAATTGCAATTATTAGAATTATACTTTATTCTAAAAGTAAAACTGATTGGAGGCTCTTATGGAAATTGATAAAAAAGAAGTGTTAAGATATTTGGGTTATAAAAGTCAAAAAATAGATAATAATATGATAGATTTAATTGATATCTGCTGCAGCGAGATTATTGATATTTGTAAGGAGTCTTTTGTATATGAAATTTTTGATATTGAAAGAAAAAATGATATGATATTCCTCACGGGTAGCACTTTAATTTTAAAAGATACTGACATTAAAAATCTACTGATAAATTCAAAAAAATGTGTAGTTATGGCTGCCACTTTAGGTTCCGAAGTTGATAGTAAAATATCTTACTACTCAAGATTTAATATTACAAAGGGTCTAATTATGGATGCCTGTGCAACAACAGCAATAGAATATTTATGTGATGAAGTCCAAAATGAAATTATGGAAAACGCATTAAAAGATAATTTATTTATTACAACAAGGTATAGTCCGGGATATGGAGATTTCTCAATTGATAATCAATCGGAAATATTAAATGTTTTGGAATCATATAAAAAAATAGGTTTATCTGTTACTGAAAGTAATATTATGTTACCAAGAAAATCGGTAACTGCTTTTATAGGCCTCAGCGAAATTAGAAGTCCTAAACAAAATAAAAGCTGTGGAATTTGTAAAAATATAAATTGTAATTTTAGAAAGGATGGGGGATATTGTGCGAAATAATATAAATTTAAAAAACTTTTTATTATTTGACGGTGCTATGGGAACAATGCTTCAAAAATACGGAATTCAGAGGGGAGAACTCCCTGAAAGTTATAATATATTACATCCTGAAATAATTGAAAAAATACATAAAGAATATCTAAACGCAGGAAGCGATGTTATAACAACAAACACATTTGGTGCAAATAGATACAAACTTAAAAACACAAAGTATACAGTTGAACAAATTGTTTCAAATGCTGTGAAAATTGCTAGAGGTGTTGCTTGCGATAAATTTGTTGCACTTGATATTGGACCAATTGGACAGCTAATGGAGCCACTTGGAATATTATCATTTGATAATGCATATGAGACTTTTTCAGAGCAGATAAAGATTGGCGTACGAGAAGGAGCAGATATAATACTTATTGAAACCATGTCAGATATTTATGAAGCAAAGGCTGCTATTCTTGCTGCAAAGGAAAATAGTTCACTTCCAGTATTATGCACGATGTCATATCAAGGTGATGGAAGAACATTAACGGGAACAGACCCTATAACTATGGTTAATGTACTTCAAGGCCTTGGAGTGGATGCTATTGGGGTAAATTGTTCCCTAGGCCCAAATGAAATGCTTCCTATAATTTCAGAGATACTTAAATACTCTAGTATTCCAGTTATAGTTCAACCAAATGCAGGCCTTCCAAGGCTAGAAAACGGGGAAGCAGTATTTGATGTTCATGCACATGAATTTGCAGAGTATGCGAAAATCATGGCAGAAATGGGTGTTACTATATTTGGAGGTTGCTGTGGAACCACAAGCGATCATATAGAAGCTATAAAAAATATACTTAGCGAATTAAAACCTGTAAAACGTGATATTAAAAGATTTACAGCGGTAAGTTCCCCTTCATTAACAGTATCCCTTGGGGAAAAAATAAAAATTATTGGTGAGAGAATAAACCCTACTGGCAAGAAAAAGCTCAAAGAGGCTTTAAAAAATAACAATATGTACTATATACTTTATGAAGCTATTAATCAAAGAGATGCAGGAGCAAATATACTTGATGTAAATGTAGGCCTTCCTGAAATTGACGAGGAAAAAGTTATGATAAAAGTTATAAAAGAACTTCAGAGTGTGGTAAATCTTCCTCTTCAAATTGACAGCGTACGTGCAGACGTAATTGAGGCAGCCGCTCGAATATATAATGGAAAACCACTGATAAATTCTGTTAATGGTAAAGATGAAATAATGGACTCAATATTTCCTATAGTTAAAAAGTATGGTGCATGTGTAATAGGCCTCACCATTGATGAGGATGGCATTCCTCAAACGGCTTTAGGCAGGCTTAAGGTAGCCGAGAAGATTGTACGTCGGGCCGCGGAGTATGGAATAGATAAATCAGATATTATAATTGACTGCCTTGTTTTAACCGCATCTGCTCAACAATCTGAGGTAAAGGAGACTATCAAGGCTGTTGAACTCGTTAAGACCACACTAGGCGTTAAAACAACCCTTGGAGTAAGCAATGTGTCCTTTGGCTTGCCACAAAGAGAGCTACTTAATAGAACTTTCCTTGCTGCTGCCTTAACAGCTGGACTTGATGCCCCAATACTCAATCCTCTATCTGAGGCTATGATGTCTACTGTTAATGCATTTAATGTTTTGTGGAATAAAGATATAAATTCGGAAAAATATATATCTGCTTATTCGTCCTTTGAGGGAAAAGTGGTTACTATAGATAACTCTAAATCTAAGGATTTAAATAGAATTATTATTGATGGTATGAAGGAAGAGGCCACAAAAGTAACAATGGAACTTTTAAAAACCATGCCAGCAATGGACGTTGTGAATACTTATTTAATTCCGTCACTTGATATTGTAGGACGTAAATATGAAAGTGGAGAGATATTTTTACCTCAATTATTACAATCTGCAGAAACAGTAAAAAAATCTTTTGAGGTAATCAAAGAAAAAATGATGAAAAGTACAGACAAAAAAATAAGCAAAGGTACAATTGTGCTTGCAACTGTTAAAGGTGACATACATGATATCGGTAAAAATATAGTTAAAATACTTCTTGAAAATTATGGATTCGATGTTATAGACCTTGGTAAAGATGTACACGAAGAAGTTGTAGTTAATGCAGTACGTGATGGTAATATTAAATTAGTTGGTTTAAGTGCACTTATGACTACAACTGTAAGGAGCATGGGAGAAACAATAAAAGCACTTCGGGATAATAATTTAGATTGCACTGTTGTTGTTGGAGGTGCAGTCTTAAATGAAGAATATGCAAAAATGATAGGAGCCGACTATTATGCAAAAGATGCAACTCAAACTGTAAAAATTGCCAGAAAATTATTTGACTGCGAATGAAATATTTGTTTTATAATGATTTGTTTATAAAAAAAAGACCATAAAGGTCTTTTTTTAATCTCCTAAATATGCACTTCTTACTGAATCATTAGTTAATAATTCTTTCGCATTGCCTTCTAAAACTATTTTTCCTGTTTCTAAAACATAAGCTTTATTTGCAATTGAAAGTGCCATATGTGCGTTTTGTTCTACAAGTAACACTGTTGTTCCCGTCTTGTTAATCTCTTGTATTATAGAAAATATGTTCCTTACTACGAGTGGTGCAAGCCCCATAGATGGTTCATCTAGTAATAATATTCTAGGTCTTACCATAAGAGCTCTACCCATAGCTAGCATTTGCTGTTCTCCACCACTTAATGTTCCAGCCATTTGCTTTATTCTTTCTTTAAGTCTTGGAAATTTGTCAAAAACCATATCATAATCCTCTTGTATTTTACTCTTATCTTTTCTAATATAAGCTCCTAGTTCAAGATTTTCCTTAACTGTCATGTTTGCAAAAATCCTTCTTCCTTCAGGAACATGCGCTATGCCTAGCTTTGCAAGTTTATAAGCGGGTGTTTTATGAATTGGCTTATCCTCAAACATTACACTTCCTGACTTAATAGGAATAAGACCTGAAATAGCTCGTAGTATTGAAGTTTTTCCAGCACCATTGGCACCTATAAGTGTAACTATCTCTCCTACTTTTACATTTATACTAATATCATGCAAAGCATGTATTGCACCATAATTTACATTTAACCCTTCTATTTTAAGCATCAGTTACCTCCTCACCAAGGTATGCCTCTATTACCTTAGGGTTATTCTTTATTTCATCCGGTGTTCCTTCTGCAATTACTTTACCGTAATCAACAACTATTATTCTCTCACAAACTCCCATAACGAGTTTCATATCATGTTCAATTAATAAAATAGCTATCTTAAATTCATCTCTTACCCAATTTATTAGTCCCATTAATTCATGTGTTTCTTGTGGATTCATGCCAGCTGCAGGTTCATCTAGCAGTAATAATTTAGGTTCTGCTGCTAGTGCCCTTGCTATTTCAAGTCTTCGCTGCTCTCCATAGGGAAGATTACACGCAAGCTCAGCCTTTTTACCATCAAGATTGAACACTTTTAGAATTTTAAGCGCTTTCTCTTCAATTTCAGCTTCCTCTTTATTAAACTTTGGAAGTCTAAGTATTGAATGAAACAAATTATATTTAACTTTATAATCAAAGGATATTTTCACATTATCCAAAACTGTTAACTCTTTAAATAACCTTATATTTTGGAAAGTTCTGGCAATCCTTTTTTTAGTGATTTCATATGGTTTTATTCCTTGTATAAATTCCCCATTAAATTCTATAGTTCCAGACGTTGGAGAATAAACTCCTGTTAGCATGTTAAAAATTGTAGTTTTTCCTGCTCCATTCGGTCCAATTAACCCTACAAGATCATGGCCTTCAAGATTAAGTGAAAAATCAGAAACAGCCGTAAGCCCACCAAACTTTATTGTAAGATCCTTTGCCTTTAGTAGTGACATCATTTATCACTCCCTTTTGAAAATTTATCGAACACTTTCATAGATAATTCCTTTGTTCCTAGCAAACCTTGTGGTCTAAATCTCATAATAATTATAAGCGCTAATGGATAAATAATCATTCTATAATCATTTAAGAATCTTAAACCTTCTGGAAGTATTGTGAGTATTCCTGTTGATAATATACTACCAGTTAAACTACCCATTCCTCCCATAACTACATAAGTAACAAAATCTACTGATTTCAAGAAATTAAATTGTTCTGGTTTGATATACATTAGATAATGAGCAAATAGTCCACCCGCGATTCCTGCAAAAAAGGAGCCAGTGACAAAAGCCATAATCTTATACTTTGTAGTATTAATGCCCATAGCTTCTGCTGCTATTTCATCTTCCCTAACAGACATCATAGCCCTTCCTTGAGATGACCGTGCTATGTTATAGATTATTAAAATGGTAAATACCATTATAAAAAATACCCAAGCAAAATTAGTCTTAGGAGGTATACCTGCTAGTCCACGTCCTCCACCAAGTTGGTCAACATTTGTGATAACAACTCTTATTATTTCTCCAAATCCTAATGTTGTTATAGCAAGATAATCCCCTTTTAACCTTAAAGTAGGCATCCCAATTAGAAATCCAATTACTGCAGCTACTATTCCACCAAAAAGTAACGCTATAGGAAAAGGTAGATTCATTGCCATTGTAGCCATTGCCGCAGAGTAAGCCCCTATAGACATAAAGCCCGCATGTCCGAGCGTTAGTTGCCCTGTAACTCCAATAATGAGATTCAAACTTACTGCTAGAATAACATTAATACAAATTAATACTACTATTCTTGAATAATATATATTCAAAACTCCAGAGTCCATTAAAATAGTTAAAATAGCAAATAATAAAACTGAAGCACCAAGTAATATTAGAGTATTTCTAAATTCTTTTTTCATGCTTTTCACCTACACTTTCTCTCTGGTTTTCTTACCAAGCAAGCCAGAAGGTTTTACAATTAAAATAATAATAAGAATTGAAAATGCAATAGCGTCCGAGTAGCTAGAGGATATATAAACCTTACTAAAGGTTTCAACCAAACCCATTATTAGTCCTCCTAATAAAGCACCTGGAATTATACCAATTCCACCGAGCACTGCTGCAACGAAAGCTTTGAGACCTGGCATTATACCCATATAAGGATCTATACTAGAATATAAAATTCCAAATAACACTCCTCCTGCTCCTGCAAGTGCTGAACCAATTGCAAATGTTATAGATATAATAGAGTTTACATTGATACCCATAAGCGCTGCTGCATCCTTATCAAAAGAAGCTGCTCTCATAGCTTTACCTGTTTTTGTTTTGAAAACTATAAATTGTAGTATTATTACAAGTAAAATGGATATTAATATAATAATAATTTGTCGATTGTCAATACTTAATCCAGCAAAATGAATTATCTTTTGTGGTAAAAGAGTTTCTGGATATGTTTGCGGATCAGTAGTCATTTTTAACCTAACCAAATTTTCAAGAAGTACTGACATTGCAATAGCTGTAATTAATATAGATAGCTTTGGTGAATTTCTTAAAGGTTTATACGCTACCTTTTCAACAATTACACCACAAAGTGCAGCTCCTCCCATTGCTATTAATAGGGATGGGATAAATCCTAAATGTAAATTAGTTGAAGCAAAAAATCCAAAATATGCTCCAACCATAAAAACATCTCCATGAGCAAAATTTATAAGCCCTATAATTCCATAAACCATTGTATAACCTATTGCAATTATTGCATAAACAAAACCAAGTGATATACCATTAATCGCCTGTTGTAAAAAATCCATTTACCTTCCCCCATTTCTCACCTTTTTAATTATATATGCAGGCATATTCCACTAGTTAGTACTAGTGAAATCTGCCTGCCTTTTCTTATATTAAGGAACTAGTTTCTTTACAAAATTAAACTTAGCATTTTCTATTTTTAAAATTACGGCCCCTTTAATTGCATCTCTATTTTTATCAAAAGTTACATTACCAGAAACTACTTCAATATTAGTTTTAGCAAGTGCTGCTATAATGCTTGGTCCATCTGTTTTACCAGAAGTTCTTATTGCTTCCACCATTATTTTTGCAGCATCATAATTTAAAACTGCCATAGCATCTGCTTCTAAATTATATTTTGCTTTATATTCTTTTCTAAATGCAACAGCAATTGCTGCTGTATCCTGTGCTGAGTAATGGTCAGATAAATAACATCCATTAACTGCAGTCCCTCCAACCTTAAACAAATCAGCTGAATCCCAACCATCTCCACCTAGTAATGGAACTGTTATATCAATAGCTCTTGCTTGTTTTGCGATATTACCAACTGTTGAATAGTAATCAGGAAGTAATATTACATCTGGTTTTGTTGGTTTTATTTTTGTAAGTTGTGCTTTAAAATCTTTATCGTTTGTAGCATATGTTTCTTTGGCAACAATCTTTCCACCTGCTGCTATAAAATTCTTTTCAAAGAACTCAGCCAAACCCTTAGAATAATCATTACCGTTATCATAAAGAATAGCAGCTGTTTTTGCCTTTAAATCTCCCGCTGCAAACTTTGCTAAAACTGTTCCTTGGAAAGGATCAATAAAACATGCTCTATAAACATATTCTCCACCTTTTATAGTAACATCAGGATTCGTTCCTGTTCCCGTTATCATTGGAATCTTACTTTGAGTAGCTATAGGTCCTAGTGCTATAGCCGATCCGCTTGTTAATGGTCCAACTATTGCTACAACATTGTCATTACTTATAAGTTTTGTACCAACTGTTGTTGCAACATCCGGTTTGCCTTCATCATCTTCGAAGAAAAACTTAACATTTCGTCCATTAATCCCGCCTGCTTTGTTTACTTGATCTTCTAGTAATTTTATACCATTTTGACCAGATTTACCAAAAGATGAAACTGCACCAGTTAGTGGTAATACAACTCCAATTTTAATATCTCCTGTAGTATCTGCTGCTTTAGCGCCACATCCTGCAAGTAGTCCTACAGTCATCGCCATAGATAGTAATAACGAAATTTTCTTTTTAAACATTTGATAACCCCCCCTAATTTTGTTTACCTCAACTTTTTGTTAAAATATTATTTCTATCTTTCTCTACATATAGAAGAATAATATTTCATGAATAGACTATTTTTGATAATGTTTTTATGAATTTATGATTTATAAATTATTCATAATTCATAATTTTTATTAATAATATCATAAAAATTAACGCATTTCAATACTATTTTATTAATAATTTTTAAAAATTAGAAGTTTTTTTTTAAAAATCCTTCAATTTTTCCATAATGCTAGTTTCCTTAGGCTTAGATTCATTTAATTTAACTTCTTCTATAAAAACAACTCATAAGATATTTTATTCTGCAATTAAAATAATTACATATATTTATTAGAATGTTATAATTTAATTGCTTGATTATTCCGTATATTGAAAAAATTGCTAGAAATGCTTTCAATTTACTCCATCAAAATTAACCATAAAAATCCTCTTAAAAATAATATAATGTAAAATACAAAAATATCAGATTTAAGAGGATTTATTAAATTATATATTTAAAATTAGTAACATTCTTGACCTATTTAGCAAATTCGTTTTTAATTAAAGGATTCTATTCTAATTATGCTTTCTATCTCGTTAACATTTTCCAATTGTTTTATTTTCTCAAGTGAATTTCTTATATTCTTTTCCTCACTTTTATGTGTAATAAATGCAAGTAACACATACTCTTTATCGACTACATCTTGAGTTATGGATGTAATGCTAACATTGTTGCTTCCAAATATTTTTGCTGTATCTCCTAAAACTCCTGCTTTATCTTTAACATTAAGCCTTATATAAAATTCCGATTCATTTTCTTCTGATTTCTTCACTTCTTTAAAATCAGAGTCCTCATTTAGGATCAAAAGGTCAGAAGGTCTTACATTATTTCTTAAAATCGATATTATATCTCCTACAACCGCACTCCCAGTTGGCAGATCTCCTGCTCCTTTTCCATATAACATTAGTTCTCCAACTGCATTTCCTTTTATTAAAATTGCATTAAAAGCATCATTTACATTTGCCATTGGATGACTTGATGGTATTAGTGTTGGATGTACTCTTAACTCTAACTTATTATTGTCACGCTTTGCTATTGCTAAAAGTTTTATTGTGTAACCAAATTTTCTAGCATATTCTATATCAACAGCACTAATATTTCTTATTCCTTCCCTATAAATACAATCATGATTAACCTTAGTTCCAAAAGATAGTGAA
>Ga0209123_1000397_pt1 | contig 59170 bp, 63 predicted proteins | sample BarGraIncu00431A_FD_184500 | JGI IMG/M metagenome (GOLD analysis project Ga0209123, IMG submission 184500) | Arctic peat soil microbial communities from Barrow, Alaska, USA - Barrow Graham LP Incubations 004-31A (SPAdes) (version 2) | ecosystem: Environmental > Terrestrial > Soil > Wetlands >... | reverse complement strand
CTCTCAAGCATCGACCACAAAAAACGAATCAGATCGTCTTTCTCGCCGTGGCTAAGTTCGCTCAGGTTGGGAAGTTCTTGCATTGCGCGGAATTGTCTCTCATCCGCTGTAGGGGGTGAGTAGTTACCAATTCACATTACGTCAGAAGTTTCAATTCGGCATCATGACGGCTATCGTTGTATCAATGATGGTGATGCTCGGTGGTCGCTTTCTCGCAAAGGGAGCTCGCTTTCACTACTTGGAGCGGGAACATCTAGCGGCTGTGATGCAGCTCAAACTCGAATTGCAGCATGTCTCATCAGGTGACGCTGTTGGCAAGGACGTCGTGCTTAAGTTGATCGATAAAGCACAGTCAGTTGCCTTGCAAGCCGATGGAGCGTTGTTTGGAGTTGAGCAGCAGCTGTTTCGCATATTGGGATTTCGCGACATCATCGAATTGCCTCTTAAAGACTTTGGTGAAATGGGGCAGATGCGCAAAACGATCGAGGCAGATCCTGCGCGTGAGATGACCCCAGCGTTGGTCAAAACGCTGCAACCCGATTTGATCGCTACCCAAGATAATTCGGATCGATTTGGTCCCTTGGTGGTGGAGGCTGTCGCATTTATCAACGTACTTGTTTTATGCATCAACCTCATAGGGGGCTGCGTACTGCTTGCATCGTTTTGGGTTATCCGCCAAGGCGTTCTCAAACCACTTGAGGAGGCCGTTATGCTGGCAAGAGACATTGCACAAGGCAACCTAAAGAGCAAGGTGATCTCACGAACAAAAGATGAAGTGGGCCTCTTGATGACTGCTCTGGCAGAGATGCAGGAGAATCTGGCCCAGATGGTTTCCAAAGTACGCCAGAGCGCAGAGAGTTTGGAAACGTCAAGTGCCGAGATTGCTCAGGGCAACCATGACCTGAGTTCGCGCACTGAAGGACAAGCCAGTGCACTAGAAGAAACCGCCGCCTCCATGGAGGAATTGGGAACCGCCTTCAAGCAAAGCTCGGACAGTGCGCGCCAAGTTAGCCAACTGGCCATGAGTGCCTCGTCGGTGGCGGTCCATGGCGGTGAGGTCGTTGCGAATGTCGTCGAGACAATGAAGGAAATCAACGTTGCCTCTCGCAAAATCTCTGAAATCATCGGGGTCATTGATGGCATTGCCTTTCAGACCAACATACTCGCATTGAATGCTGCGGTGGAGGCGGCCCGCGCTGGAGAACAAGGCCGGGGCTTTGCGGTTGTCGCCAGCGAAGTACGTAGTCTGGCAGGACGATCTGCCGATGCAGCCAAAGAAATAAAGAGTCTGATCAATGCCAGTGTAGAGCGCGTCGAACAGGGAACCACCTTGGTCGATCAGGCCGGGACAACCATGACCGAGGTTGTCGCCTCCATTCGTCGCGTCACCGACCTCGTTGGCGAGATCAGCGCAGCGAGCAGCGAGCAAAGTTCCAGTGTTTCTCATGTTGGCGAAGCCGTGGCGCACATGGACAGGAGTACTCAGCAAAACGCAGCGCTGGTTGAGCAAATGGCAGCAGCAGCAAGCAGTCTGAGTAGCCAGGCACAGGACTTGGTGCAAGAAGTTTCGGCATTCAATCTCGGCGCCAATGACAGCTTGATCAGAACGACAGTTCGCTCGTCAACACCCAAGAACACACCCATCAAGGGTGAACGTCACGCCATTGCTGCGGCGTCTGCCAAGCCAAGGCTGACACCAGTGAAACCCACCGTGACCAAACCGACTCCTATACCGAAACAGGTGACAACCGCTAAGGCGCCAGTTGCGGCTGGCGGTGACGACGAATGGGAAACTTTTTAGCTAGCGTCAACAGGTGTCAACTGGTGCGCCTGTAATCACGCCCTTTCGTGAAGCTATGCGGTGCTCGATAGAAAATCGACACCGATACGCGACAATCGGCGCTCTACCCGAAAACGCCATGCACACCAAAACTTTCTCCATCCTCCCGGTCCTCTTCGCAATCGCTACGGGCGCTCTGGTTCCCAGCTCGGCCTCCTTCGCGGCTGGACACCACGCAGCTAAGCCCGTGTCTCACAAGAAGGCCGAGGTCAAGAAGGCCACGGCCACCGAGAACACGCTGCCCCCACTGGCTGCTCAAACCGCTTTGGCAGGCAACCCACCGGCGCTGCCCGCCAAGGCGTGGCTGCTGATGGATTTCGACTCCGGCGAGGTGTTCGCCTCAGCCAACGCTGACGAACCGTTGCCGCCGGCGTCGCTCACCAAAATGATGACCAGCTACCTGGTCGAGCAGGCGCTGCGCTCCGGCAAGCTCAAGCAAACCGACCTGGTCTCGGTTAGTCAGAACGCTTGGTGCCGAGGTTCGAGCACCGAGTCGTGCATGTATCTGCCGCTGAACAGTCAGGCCACGGTGATCGACATCCTGCGCGGCATCATCATCCAGTCGGGCAACGACGCGTCCAAGGCAATTGCTGAGCACATGGCCAGCTCCGAAGACGGCTTTGCCAAGCTGATGAACGCCGAAGCCCTGCGCCTTGGCATGACGCACACGCATTTCGTGAACCCCACGGGCCTGCCAGACCCGGCTCACAAGTCGTCTGCGCGTGACCTTGCCATCCTGGCTCGCGCCATCATCCACGACAGCGCTGACTATTACCCGATCTACGCGGAACGTGAGTTCAAGTACAACGGTATCAAGCAAGGGAACCGCAATGCCCTGCTCTACACCGATCCCACCGTTGACGGACTAAAGACGGGCCACACCGAAGAGGCCGGTTACTGCCTAGTCACCTCATCTACGCGCAACGGGATGCGCCTGATCACGGCCATCCTCAACACCAACAGCGCTCAGGCGCGAGCTGACGAGACGCGACAGCTGCTCGGTTGGGGCTTCAGCAGCTTCGAAAAGACCACCCCGATTCAGCCGAACACGGTGGTCACGACGGCCAAGGTCAGCTTCGGCAAAGTAGATACGGTCGCCGTGGGCCTGGGCGCACCGTGGATGTTGACCGTGCCGCGCGGCCAGCAAGTGCAGACCTCGGTGGAGCTCAAGTCGGGTCTGGAAGCGCCAGTGACCAAGGGCGCTGTGCTTGGCAAGGTGGTCGCGACCTCGAACGGTAAGCCCGTGGGCGAAGCCCCGCTCGTCGCTCAGGCCGATGTGGAACGCGCAGGCCTGCTGCTGCGCATGTGGCAACACATGGCCAAGTTGTTCGGAAAGTGAACGCTGGCAGGCTAGCGCCTGCCCGACCATCAAGGCGATGCAACTTCACACACCCAATTCGCTATTACTTCAATAGCTACTCACGCACATTCCACGGGGGCTAGAGCCCTAAAACACCCACAAACGCCCTACTCCGCCGCCGACTGCTGCAACGCCCACATTTGCGCATACCGTCCATTGGCCGCCAGCAATTCAACTTTGAAGACCCTGCTGGCGGTGCTGAAGTCGGTCGGGATTCGATGTCGGTGGAACCGGAGAATCATGTGCATGCGTGAAGCTATGTCGGCGACTGTTTAAGACAGTGTCCTGCCGGTCGCCTGCAGAATTGAAATGTCTGCGGTGTACCAAAGCAGGCATTCGCCGCCCTTCGAGACTGGTGTTGCCGAAAATCATCCAGCCGTCTTCGGTGTGCCGCTATCTTCATCGAAGACACTCTCTAGCTCAGCCTCCCAAGCTCCGCCGTGCTCGATTACCGCCAGCTTTCTGACAAAGGCTTCAATCGCCAATTCTCTAGCGGCCTCGTCCTCGCCCGCTACCAGAATGCCCGCGTTCAACTCATTGGCAAGCTGTTCGACATAGTCACTATTTGCCTCTTCGCTCCACTGACCAAGTACATGTTCAAAAGCCAAGCGGTTTCCATCTAAAACTTGATCATGCTCGGTCGAGAACGAACCAGGTTGCTTAGGCACATATGCCGCGGGTGCTCGAGCGTTTACGACGAATCGAGCAAGGGTCGTGGGCCGCGGGTTCACTGCCAATCCGCGCATGGGCAAGCCCGTCATTGAGCCCAATAAGACCGAGAAGCGCCAACTTCCGAACAGCGTCACATAAGCCACGGACATTTCCCCGACATCCGCAACAATTAGCGAGTGCTAAAATCCTGATGGTTGCACTCCCGGCGTTCTTTGATACGCATCAAGACCAAGGAGCGAAGGCCACTCATTTGTAAAGTCCCATCCGGCGAAATTATCAATGGCGGGGGTTCCATAACGAATCGAGGCTCGCAGGCCCTCCGAAACGAAAGCCCGGGCCTGTTCGTTCCCATAGAGAACGACAAAGCCGACTACAGCCGTCTTCGCAACACATCGCCAAACTTTCGGGCCATTGAAGGACAACGAAAAATGCACGGGCGGCACCTTCTGTTGCACACGCGTTGGATCCTGGATTTCAGCCGAAAAGCCTCGCTTGGAAACAATGTCGGTCAGCCGTTTGGCATCAACCAAATCGCGGGCAATAAGCTGATGCACAGAACCAACTGAGAGGGTAGAAGGTACATGACCGACACGCATAACCGGGACAAAGGCGGGCGCCAAGTCGAACTCAGCACCGTTTGGCATCGACCCCACCTTTAGTAGTGTGGGGGGAGCCGCATTCCTTCCGGACCAAATTTTCAAACCGTTTCTAACTTGCTTGAATCCCTCGGCAAGCGCGTCGTCAATCTTGCCAGTTTGGTCGTTAGCGAAAGAATTATTGCAAGCTTGACACGTTGCCCGATAGGTGGCTACACGTCCCCCGAGCGCTGACAAGAACACGTGTTCTTCACTACCCGGAGTTAATTCGCAGTCGCAAAAAAGACATCGATTCATTACCAGCTCCTTCTTGTATTTCGGGTCGCACATACGTCCGCTAAGACCGTTTTTGACAACAGCGGATTTATCAGGCAGAGCATCAAAAGGATGGAAATGGCAGTTCACTCCAGCCCTCAACTCGCTATTACTTCAATAGCTTCTCACGCACACCCCACGGGGCCTAGAGCCCTAAAACACCCACAAACACCTTACTCCACCGCCGACTGCTGCAGCGCCCACATCTGCGCATAGCGCCCACTCAAAGCCAGCAGCTGGGCATGCGAACCGCGCTCGATGATGCGACCGGCGTCCATCACCAGAATCTCATGCGCATCGACCACGGTGGAGAGGCGGTGCGCGATCACCAGCGTGGTCTTGTTTTGCGCCACGTTTTGCAGTTCGGCCTGGATGGCGCGTTCGTTGGCCGAGTCCAGCGCCGAGGTGGCTTCGTCAAAGATCAAAATCGGCGGGTTTTTCAGCAAGGTGCGGGCAATCGCCACGCGCTGCTTTTCGCCACCCGAGAGTTTCAAGCCGCGCTCGCCCACCATGGTGTCGTAGCCCTTGGGTGTGGCGCTGATGAAGTTGTGAATGTGCGCCGACTGCGCGGCTTCCTCAACCTGCGTGCGGGTGGCGCCGGGTTTACCGTAGGCAATGTTGTATTCGACTGTGTCGTTGAACAGCACGGTGTCTTGCGGCACGATGCCGATGGCCTGGCGCACGCTGGCTTGAGTGACCTGTTTGATGTCCTGACCGGCAATCAGAATCTGGCCTTTTTGCACGTCGTAAAAGCGGAACATGAGTCGTGCCAGTGTGGACTTGCCCGAACCGGACGGGCCAACCACGGCCACGGTTTTGCCGGACGGAATCTCAAAGCTGATGTCGTGCAGGATCGGGCGCGCTGGGTCGTAGGCAAAATCAACATGGCTAAACGTGACACTGGCACCATCGACCTGCAGCGGCTGGGCGCCCGGCACATCGGCAATTTCGCGCTCACGCTCCATCAGGGTGAACATCTTGTCCAAGTCGGTCAAGCTTTGCTTGATTTCGCGGTACAGCACACCCAAAAACCCCAGCGGAATGTAGAGCTGGATCATGAAGGCGTTGACCATCACCAGGTCGCCCAGCGTCATGCGGCCATCGACCACGCCTTGCGTGGCGCGCCACAGCATGGCGACCAGGCCGGTGGCGATGATGAGTTGCTGGCCGGTGTTGAGCAGACTCAGCGTGCGCTGGCTCTTGAGGGCGGCCAGGCGGTAGTTCTTCAGGTTTTCGTCGTAACGGTGGGCCTCGAACTCTTCGTTGTTGAAGTACTTGACGGTTTCAAAGTTCAGCAGCGAGTCGATGGCGCGGCTGTGGGCTTTGGAGTCCAGCTCGTTCATCTGCTTGCGAAATTGGGTGCGCCACTCTGTCACGCTGACCGTGAAGCTGATGTAGAACACCAGGGCAATGATGGTGATGGCGGCAAACCAGATGTCAAACTTGATGGCCAGGTAGGACAGCACCATGCTCACTTCGATCAGCGTGGGGACGATGCTGTAGAGCGAGTACGAGATCAACGAGTTGACCGCCCGCGTGCCGCGCTCGATGTCGCGCGTCAGGCCGCCGGTCTGGCGCTCCAGGTGAAAGCGCAGGCTCAAGGCATGCAGGTGGCGAAAGACCTGCAGCGAAATCGTGCGCGAGGCGCCTTCGGTGGCTTTGGCAAAAATGAGCTCGCGCAGCTCGGCAAACAGCGTGGTGGACAGGCGCAGCAAGCCGTAGGCGAGCAGCAATGCGGCGGGCACCACCACCAAAGCGGTGGCGTTGATGCCGCCCTTGGGGTTCATGGTGTCCACCAGCTGTTTGAGCAGCAAGGGCACGCCAACGTTGGCCGTCTTGGCGCCAATCATGAAGCCCAGCGCGGCAATCACGCGCCATTTGTATTCCCACAGATACGGAAACAGGCGGCGCAAGGTGGCCCAGTCGGAGCGGGGGGCATTGGAGGTGGACGCCGGGGCGGTGTCGTGGTGAGAGCCGGAGCGGCGCATGGGTGACAATCCTGAAAATAACTTACCTTGATTGTGCCCATGTCTGCAAACCCCAGCTCCAACCCCAGCGAAACAAGCACTGCCGCCGTCGGCGCCGAAAAGGTTTTATTGCCCACCGACCAGGAGCTGGTGCTCAAGGTCATTCCCATGCCGCGTGATTGCAACGCCAATGGCGACATTTTTGGCGGCTGGGTGATGGCGCAAGTGGATCTGGCCGGTGCCGTGGTGCCGGCCCGCTACATCCAGGGTCGCATGGTGACGGTGGCGGTCAATGAATTTATCTTCAAGCACCCGATCCAGGTCGGCGATATTTTGTCGTTTTTCGCCAAGCTGACCCGCATTGGCCGCACCTCGGTCACAGTCAAAGTGGAGGTGTTTGCCGAGCACTTCGGCTCCCAGGGTGACTACGTCAAGGTGACCGAGGCCTCCATCACCTACGTCGCGGTGGATGCCAACGGCAAGCCCCGCCAGGTGCCCCATCGGCCCACCTGACTCGCTATATTTTTAATAGCTGCTTACGCAATATCAACGGGGGCTGCAGGCTGATTTAACATATAACTTCATCCTGCGGCGCAGCATTTCAAACGCCTACTGCCGCCATGGACAAGCGGTGCCCGGTTTGCGAACCGCCTGAAGTCCACCTATAAGTTGTGCCCTGTGGTGCCCACGCCCGGGCGCCCCGTTTCAGGACCGCACCATGACAACCATCATCGGAATTTCCGGCAGTTTGCGCGCCCAGTCTTTCAACACCGCCCTGCTGCGCACCGCTGTAACCCTGATGCCACAAGGCGCCCGGCTGGACATGGCCAGCATCCGGGGCATCCCGCTGTATGACGGCGATATAGAAGACAACGATGGCATTCCCGCCACGGTGCGGGCGCTCAAAGACAAGATCGCCGCCGCCGACGCTCTGCTGCTGGTCACCCCCGAGTACAACAATGCCATGCCGGGAGTGTTCAAAAACGCGCTCGACTGGCTCTCTCGCCCGCCTTCTGACAGTGCGCGCGTTTTTAGCAATCGCCCGGTCGCCGTCATGGGCGCCTCCCCCGGCGGTTTTGGCACCATCCTGGCCCAGAATGCCTGGCTGCCGGTGCTGCGCACGCTGGGCACACGGCCCTGGTTCAACGGTCGCCTGATGGTGGCCCGCGCCGGAGGTGTCTTCAACGAGCAAGGGGAGTTGGTGGATGAAAAAATCAAGGCCCAGCTACAGCAATTCCTGCAGGGATTTGTCGGATTTGTGCAGTCGTCATAGGCCTGATCAGACAAGGGGGACGATATGGCTCCTGCCACGCTTTTCAAACATGAAGTTGATTCCCAACCATGGCCCGAGCTGGACTATGCGCAGTGGAAAGACACCTGCGCCACGCTGCACCTGTGGACCCAGATCGTCGGCAAAATCCGGCTGGCCCAAACGCCCTGGCTCAACCACGCCTGGCACGTTCCCCTGTATGTCACCACACAGGGTTTGAGCACCTCGCCCATCCCGTACGACAAGCGCACGTTTCAGATTGATTTCGACCTGGTCAACCATCTGCTGCTGATCGAAACCAACGACGGCGCCGTGACCTCCATGCCCTTGAAGGGTCGCTCAGTGGCTGACTTTTATGCATCCTTGCTGGCCGTGCTGGGCTCACTCGGTCTGCGCGTCAGGATTCATAAAACACCCAGTGAAATGGTCGATGGCATCGCGTTTGATCAAGATCATCGGCATGCTACCTATGACCCGCAGGCGGCCCATCGCTTCGGGCAAGCGCTGGTGCAGACGGATCGGGTGTTCAAGCAATTTCGCGCCAGATTCATTGGCAAGTGCAGTCCGGTGCATTTTTTCTGGGGCAGTTTCGACCTGGCGGTGACGCGCTTTTCAGGCCGCCCGGCACCCCAGCATCCCGGGGGGGTGCCCAATTGCCCGGACTGGGTCACGCGCGAGGCCTACTCGCACGAGGTCAGCAGCTGCGGCTTCTGGCCGGGCGGCGAGGCCTTGCCTTACCCTGTGTTCTACGCCTACGCCTATCCCGAGCCGTTTGGCTTCAAATCCGCCGCAGTGCGGCCAAAGGGCGCCCGGTATAACGCCGACTTTCACGAATTCATCCTGCCCTATGAAGAGGTACGACTGGCACCGGAGCCTGATGTGATGCTGCTTGATTTTTTGCAGAGCAGCTATGACGCGGTGGCCAACCTGGGGCGCTGGGACCGCGCAGCCCTGGAAAGGACACTGCCGCCAAAGCAACACGACCCTGATTGAGCGTAAAAATCAGGACACGATATAAGCGGCCGAACCGGTGGAGAGCAGCTTGCCATCGGCCCCCAAAAACTCCATGCGGGTGGATGCCACGCGCGAGCCCAGTCGCATCACCTCGGCGCGCAATTCAAAATACTCACCAATGCCGGGGCGCAGGTAGTCAACGCGCAAATCGATGGTGCCGAGCTTGCCAAAACGGTGCAGGCGCTGCTGGGGCGACTCGTCCATGTGGCGCGCACCAATGGCGGCCATCACAGCCAAGGCACCGACGGCATCGAGCCCGGCACTGATGACGCCGCCGTGAATCCGGTTGTGGGCGTAATGACCAATCAGGGTCGGCTTCATGTCGATGCGAGCCCGCGCCACCGTGGGGGTGAGGGACGTGATTCTGAGGCCCAGCACCTGGTTGAAGACAATCATCTCTTCAAAGATGGTCTTGAGTCCTTGGACGAACTCTTCTTCGAACTCGATCCCGGCAGAGTCAGCCACGGTGGTAGGGGTCATCAAAAGTCCTTTATTTGCGCTTGGCCGACTTCCAGTCGCGAAACACGTCAATGTCAAAGCCATCGGGGTAATTGAGCAAACCGGGGGTATGACCCTTTTTGTTCTTTTCGCCGTACTGCCAGATGATTTCTTTGGTTTTGCGGTCGATCACCATGACGCGGTCGTTCAGATCGTCCACCACCAAAATGTCGCCGGTGTCGGGCAGTTCGCGGGCAATGGAGGAGTGATCCAGCGCCATCTCGCCGTCTTTGACGAAATACTCCCAGGTCACTTTGCGCGTGGCCGGATCAAAGATCACGACACGACCGGGTTTCCAGAAGTCTGCCACGATGACCTGCTTGCCATCGACCGTGGGGAAGGCGTCTGAGGGGTAATGCATGTTGGGCGCCTTGACACTCCACAGCACCTTGCCTTCACGGGTGATGCGCGAGATCCAGGCTTCGCTGATTTCGGTCACCAGCAGGTCGCCGTTGGCCATGGGCGTGGCGCCATTGGGGTGCGCCAGTTCGTGTGGCGGGTTGTGTTTGCACTTGCCGGGCGTGCCCCATTGGGTCACGACTTTGGTGGTTTGGGGGTCAATGATGACCACGCGGCAGTTGCGGATGTCGGCCGTGATGAACTTGCCATCAGCCAGCAGGTGCGCGTCGTCCGGGTAATTGAGCAGGTTGTCGCCTTTGCCGCGGTGGTCGGGCGTGCCGTAGGTCCAGGTCAGCTCGCGTTTTTCGTAGTCCACCAGGTGCACGTCAAAGTTGTCTTCTTCACTGACGGCCAGCTGCTTGCCGTCCACCGAGAAGTTGACGTCTTCATTGCCGCGGTACACCTTCAAATTGGGCGAGGGGAACTCCCAGACGATGCTTTTGTCCGGGGCGATTTCAATCAGGCGGTTGTTGCGCCGGTCGGCAATCACGATCGGGTACGGCAAAGGCTTGCCCCAGGAGGCCACCGGGTTGGTACGGTTGCCCGTCACGGGCGGAATGGCGGGCAACACGGTGCCGCTGTTGACCATGCCGGCGCCTGTCATATCAGCCGTCACATTGACTTCAATGCCGCCCACATTGGCTGGTTTGTCCGTTGCGGCCCAGACCGGCAAGGTGATGGAGAAAGCAATCAGGCCGATGCGGGCCGCCTTCAAAGCGGCAGAAAGGCGTGTTGGCGAGTGAGGGAGCATGTCAATTCCTTGGGTAGCGATGGCAAACCGGCAGCCAGCGGGGGCTGCGGTTCATGTTGGTAAATATCCGGTGTCAGCACCGATTATCGCAAGGCGGCGCGGCGTGACGTTCGAGGCTAGGTTACTGCGTTTCCAAATCATTCGTGTCTAGGCGCAAAGCCGCAGGCAGTGCTGTAGCACGTCAAGTCGAAGCAACAACGACACGGATGATTTAAAGGCTTTCCTGCACCACCCGCTGGTTCAGGGGTTGCACTGCGCGGGCGTTGTCGGCAAAGCGCTTGCGGTAGCGCGCCAACTGGTCTTGCGAGAGCGTCAAAGGCTGCTTCATGACCAGCCAGTCAACGCCCTCGGTGCAGGGCGCAGCGGTGAGTGAGCCGCTGTAGCGGTAGTAGGCATGGCTGACGGGGAGCAAGGCGCTGGCGTCCACCTGGGTGGCGGCCACGGTGTGATCGCCATCGGTTTTTTGCGGAATCAGCGGCAGCAGCGTGTTGAGCAAGGGGTTTTCGCCACCGAGGCGAAACAGCACCACCACGGCCAGCAATTGCCCGGATTGGCTCTTGTGCAGCAGGTGTGCGGCCATCGGAAACTCTTCGCCCCCCAGACGGTCGCCGCCGGGGGTGTGGAAGTGAAATTGCTGCAAGGTGTAGCGCTCTTTGCCTATGTGCAGTTGGCTACCGTTGCCAAAACGCACCCGCACCGTGTGGCCGTCGTCGGCAATTTTGAGCGGAGCAGCATGGTAGTCAAAGCTCAAAGCGGGCAACTTTTGCCGCACCGTGGTGCTGATGTCAATCGGCGACTGCTTGCGACCGCTGTCGCAAATGGAGGTGGCAAAAACGGCACTGGCCGAGAGCAACAAAGGCAATAAGAGATATTTCATAGGCTGAGCATAGCGCGTGACTCGCTACAAACTTTATAGCTTGTCACGCATGATTGACGGGGGCTTGAGCCCGATTTTTCTTAAATTTTTGAAAAATCAGGCTTGCGCTTTTCCATGAAGGCCGTGAACGCCTCTTTGGCAGCGGGCTCGTTCAGCATGCTGCCAAAGGTTTGCGCCTCTTGCACAATGCGCTCGGCCACGATGCTGGCCTGGCCCTGGCGCATCAGACGCTTGGTGGCCAGCACCGAACTCGCCGGTTTGGCGGCCAGCTTTTGGGCCTGGCGCTGGGCCAGCGCGGCGACCTCGGTCGGTGGCACGATGCGGCTGATCAGCCCCATCTCCAGCGCGGCTTCGGCCATGAACGGGTCGCCCAGCAACAAGGCCTCGGCGGCGCGGCCATGACCCATCAACTGCGGTGCCAGGTAGCTCGACGCCGCTTCGGGGCACAGGCCCAGATTGACGAAGGGCATGGAAAACATCGCGTTGTCGCCCGCATACACCAGGTCGCAATGAAACAACATGGTGGTGCCGATGCCCACCGCCGGGCCGCACACCGCTGCCACCACGGGTTTGGTGAAGGTGCTGATACCGCGCAAGAAGTTGAACACCGGCGCATCCAGGCTGGCTGGCGGCGCGCTCAAAAAGTCGCCAATGTCATTGCCCGCGCTGAAAATGGTCTCATGCCCCTGGAACACCACCACGCGCACAGCATCATCGGCCTGCGCCAGCGCCAGCGCATCGGCCATGGCGGTGTACATGGCACCGGTGAGCGAGTTCTTTTTGTCCACGCGGTTCAGGGTGATGGTCATCACACCAGCGATGGTGTCTACGAGGATGTCAGTCATGCGGTTTACTCAAGTAAAAAAGGAAATCCCGGCCTGCGCCGGGATGACAAGCAGCAAGGATAACAAGCCCTGCTGGCGACGTGGTTTACACCCGCTCAAAAATACCTGCCGCGCCCTGCCCCATGCCGACACACATGGAGACCATGCTGTATTTCAGATTGTTGCGGTGCAGCGCGTGAATGGCGGTGGCTGCGCGAATGGCGCCGGTGGCGCCCAGCGGATGGCCCAGCGCAATGGCGCCGCCCATCGGGTTGACCTTGGCCGGGTCCAACCCCAGCGTGTTCATCACGGCCAACGACTGCGCAGCAAACGCTTCGTTCAGCTCGATCCAGTCGATGTCGTTCTGCGTTAAACCGGCATAGCGCAGCGCCGCCGGAATGGCCTCGATCGGGCCAATGCCCATGATGTGCGGCGGCACGCCTTTGGCGGCAAAGCTCACAAAACGCGCCAGCGGTTTCAGGCCAAACTGTTTGACCGCTTTTTCGCTGGCCAGGATCAAGGCGCCAGCGCCGTCCGAGGTTTGCGAGCTGTTGCCCGCCGTGACCGAGCCGCGCGGTGAGAACACGGTTTTTAGCTTGGCCAGCCCTTCCATCGAGGTGTCAAAGCGTGCGCCTTCGTCCAGGCTGACCAGGCGTTTTTTCTCGACGACTTCGCCGGTTGCGAGATTGGGCGTGCGGTCAGTGACCTCAATCGGCGTGATCTCGTCGGCAAAGTGGCCAGCCTCCATGGCGGCCAGCGCCTTTTGGTGTGACTTGACGGCGAATTCATCCTGCGCGTCGCGGCTGATCTTCCACTGCGTGGCGACCTTCTCGGCGGTCAGGCCCATGCCGTAGGCAATGCCGACGTTCTCGTCACGCTCGAAGATGCTGGGCGACAGTGAGGGCGAGTTGCCCATCATCGGCACCATGCTCATGCTCTCGACCCCGGCGGCGATCATCACCTCGGCTTCACCGACGCGAATGCGGTCGGCTGCCATTTGAATCGCGCTCAGCCCCGAGGCACAAAAACGGTTGACGGTGATGCCGCCCACGCTAGTCGGCAATCCCGCCAGCACCGCGCCCACCCGCGCAATGTTCAAGCCCTGTGGGCCTTCGGGAATCGCACAGCCGCAGATCAGGTCTTCAATCGACTGCGGATCCAGACTAGGCACTTGCGCCAGCGCCGCATGCAAGACTTTGACCAGCAGATCGTCTGGGCGCGTGTTGCGGAAAACCCCCCGGTGCGAACGACCAATGGGCGAGCGGGTGGCTGCAACGATATAGGCTTCTTGAATTTGTTTCATGTTAGTTTCTCACTGGCTTTCCTGTAGACATCATTCCCATGATCCGCTCTTGCGTTTTGGGGTGGACGAGCAGCTCGCAGAAGGCGCGGCGCTCCAGCGTCATCAAATATTCTTCATCAACCAAGCTACCGGCATCGACATCGCCGCCGCAGACCACGTTGGCGATCAGGCTGGCGATATGGAAGTCGTGGGCACTGATAAAGCCGCCGTCACGCATATTGACCAATGAGCCCTTGATGGTGGCCGCCCCGTTGCGACCCACCACCGGGAACTGGCGTTTGTGCGGCGCGCGGTAACCGCTGGCAAACATCGCCTTCGCTTCATTGATCGCCACAAACAGCAGCTCGTCCTTGTGCGGCACGACCACGTCGCTCTCAAGCAGGTAGCCCAGTTTGCGCGACTCCAGCGCACTGGTGCCGACCTTGGCCATGGCGGCGGAGGTGAAGCCTTCGGTCAAGAAGGGCAGCAAATCCTTGCCAGTGGAGGTCGCCGCGTTTTCTGCCGCGCGGCGGGCAATGTAGGTCAAGCCACCGGCGCCGGGCACCAGGCCGACACCAACTTCGACCAGCCCGATGTAGCTCTCCATGGCGACCACGCGTTTGGCCGAGTACACCGCCAGTTCGCAGCCGCCCCCCAGCGCCAGACCGCGCACAGCGGAGACCACCGGCACATTGGCGTAGCGCAACTTGAGCATGGCCTGCTGCATCTCGGCTTCGGCCCCGTCAATAGCGGCCACACCGGCCATCATGAAGGCAGGCAGCATGGCTTGCAGATCGGCGCCGGCAGAGAACATCTCATCGGGCGACCAGATCACCAGGCCTTTGAAGTCAGCTTCGGCCAGCTCCAAACCTTGCATCAGGTCTTCGACCACGCCGGGGCTGATGGCGTGCATCTTGGTCTTGATGCTGGCGATCAGCACCTCGTCGTCCAGCGTCCACAGGCGAATGGCTTCGTCCTCGTGCAGCGTCTTGCCCGCCACTTCGGCCTTGGGCGCGTTGGCGCCCAGCACGCTTTCCGGGAAGTGCTGACGGGCATAGACCGGCAGGCTGCGTGGCTGCACAAATTGCCCCGTCGTCGGGTTCCACGAGCCTTGCGGTGTGTGCACGCCACCGGCGTCCGCCACCGGGCCATTGAAAACCCAGTCCGGCAGCGGCGCGCTGCACAGGGCTTTGCCCGTGTCGATGTCTTCCTTGACCATGTTGGCCACGGTCAGCCAACCGGCTTCCTGCCACAGCTCGAACGGACCTTGCTTCATGCCAAAGCCCCAGCGCATGCAGAAGTCCACGTCGCGGGCGTTGTCGGCAATCGCCGCCAGATGGATGGCAGCGTAGTGGAAGCTGTTGCGCAAAATCGCCCACAGGAACTGACCTTGTGCGCCTTCGCTGTCACGCAGCAGTTTGAGGCGTTCGGCAGCAGGCTTTTTGAGCATGCGGCCATAGACCTCGTCGGCCTTTTGACCGCCGGGCACGTAGTCTTTGGAGGCCAAGTCAAAACGCAGGATGTCGCGGCCTTGCTTTTTGAAGAAACCGGCCTTGGATTTTTGGCCCAGGTGGCCCATCTCCAGCAGGGTCTTGAGCACCTCGGGCGTGGCAAAACTGGCGTAGAACGGATCGGTTTCCAGACTCAAAGTGTCTTGCAAGGTCTTGATGACGTGCGCCATGGTGTCCAGACCCACCACATCGGCGGTGCGGAAGGTGCCGGAACTGGCTCGACCGAGCTTTTTGCCGGTAAGGTCATCGACCACGTCATAGCTCAGGCCAAAGTTTTCGACCTCTTTCATGGTCGCCAGCATGCCGGCCACGCCGACCCGGTTGGCGATGAAGTTGGGGGAATCCTTGGCGCGCACCACGCCCTTGCCCAGCGTGCTGGTGACAAAGGCTTCGAGGTCGTCCAGAATTTTGGGTTGCGTGGTGGGCGTGTTGATCAGCTCGACCAGCATCATGTAGCGCGGCGGGTTGAAGAAGTGAATGCCGCAGAAGTTCGGCTTGATGGCTTCGGGCAGCGCCTCGCTCAACTGGGTAATCGACAGGCCCGAGGTGTTGGAGGCCACGATGGCGTGCGGGGCCAAGTGCGGCGCAATCTTTTTGTAAAGATCGAGCTTCCAGTCCATGCGCTCGGCAATGGCTTCAATCACCAGGTCGCACTCTTTGAGCAGGTCCAGGTGTTCTTCGTAGTTGGCTTGCTGGATCAGCCCTGCGTCGTCGGTCACGCCCAGCGGCGCTGGCTTGAGCTTCTTGAGGCCGTCGATGGCACGGGTAACGATGCCGTTTTTCGGGCCTTCTTTGGCGGGCAGGTCAAACAGGATGACCGGCACTTTGACATTGACCAAATGGGCGGCAATTTGCGCCCCCATCACACCGGCACCGAGCACGGCGACTTTTTTGACTTGAAAACGGGACATGGTGGTTCCTGAAATGAATTACTGGACGCGAAGCCAGGTTTGGTTTCGGTAGAAAAATGCGATGTAGCCCCGAACCTCGAGCTTTTTGCCGCCCTCTATGGGTGTCAAGCGCAAGGTGTATTCCTTGCCGTTCTCCGGGTCCAGAATCTTGCCGCCTTCCCACACCTCTTTGCCAGGGGTCTGGGTGGCGCCGCGGATGATTTCCATCCCCAGTTTGGGTTTGCCTTTGCGCTCGTCGCTGCACTTGTCGCAGTTGGGCTCGGAACTAGGTGCCAGTGCCTTTTCAACCACCCCGGTCAACACGCCGTCGGCATTGGCACTGATGCGAATCTCGGCCTTGGGCAGCCCGGTCTTGTCGTCAATGCTGCGCCAAACGCCTGCGGGGGTCATCTGGGCCGCAGCCGACAACGCAGTCGCTCCTAAAATAATAGCTACCCACGCATGTTTCATAAGGGCTCCAGTGCTATAAAGCTTATAAAAATCCAAAACTGGGGGAACACTCAAGCCAGGGCGGCGTCGGTGTCCATCAACACCTTGCTGCCCGCACGCGCGCTGCGCATGGCGGTAGCGGTCTCGGGGAACAGCTTGGCAAAGTAAAAGCGTGCCGTTTGCAGTTTGCCGACGTAGAACGGGTCGGTGTTGCCTGCCGCAATTTGCTGGAGTGCCACTTGCGCCATGCGGGCCCAGAAATAGCCAAACACCAGGTGACCGGCCACGCGCAGGTAGTCCACCGCAGCGGCGCCCACCTCGTCGGGGTTCTGGAAGCCCTTGAAGCCAATCTCGGTGGTGAACTTGGTCATTTGCTCACCCAAAATGGCAATCGGAGTGATGAACTCGGCCATCTTTTCGTTGACGCCTTCTTCCGCCACCAGCTGCCCCACCAGCTTGCCGAATTTTTTGAGCGTGGCGCCGTTGTTGCCCAGCACCTTGCGACCCAGCAGGTCCAGCGACTGGATGGTGTTGGTGCCTTCGTAAATCATGTTGATGCGGTTGTCGCGCACGAACTGCTCCATGCCCCATTCCTTGATGAAGCCGTGCCCGCCAAAAACCTGCATGCAGGCGTTGGTTGAGATGTGGCCGTTATCGGTCAGGAAAGCTTTGCAGATGGGGGTCAGCAGGGCCAGCAGTTCACCGGCGTCTTTGCGCACTTTTTCATCCGGGTGGTTGTGCTCTTTTTCCAGCAGCATGGCGCTGTAGCACAGCAAGGCGCGGCCACCTTCGGCATACGCTTTGGCTGTGAGCAACATCTTGCGCACATCGGGGTGCACGATGATGGGGTCTGCCGGTTTGTCTTTGGCTTTGGGGCCGGTCAGGCTGCGCATCTGGATGCGGTCTTTGGCGTAGGCCAGCGCGTTCTGGAACGCCACTTCGGTCAGACCCAGCGATTGGTTGCCCACGCCCAGTCGGGCGGCGTTCATCATCACGAACATGCCTTGCATGCCTTTGTTGGGCTGGCCCACCAGGGTGCCCACGGCATCTTCGAGCACGATCTGCGCGGTGGCATTGGACTTGATGCCCATCTTGTGCTCCAGGCCGCCGCAGTAAATGCCGTTGCGTGCGCCCAGGGAACCATCTGCACTGACCAGAAATTTGGGCACGATGAACAGGCTCACACCCTTGATGCCGGGGGGGGCATCGGGCAAACGGGCCAGCACCAGGTGAATGATGTTGTCAGTCAAATCGTGCTCGCCTGCGCTGATGAATATCTTGTTGCCGGTGATCTTGTAGGTGCCGTCAGCCTGGGGCTCGGCCTTGGTGCGCATCAGGCCCAGGTCGGTGCCGCAATGGGGTTCGGTCAGGCACATGGTGCCGGTCCACTCCCCACTGGTCATCTTGTGCAGGTAAGTGGCTTTTTGCTCTTTCGTGCCGTGGGTGTGCAAGGCAGCATAGGCGCCGTGGGTCAGGCCCGGGTACATGGTCCAGGCCTGGTTGGCCGAGTTCATCATTTCGTAAAAGCACTGGTTGACCACCAGCGGGAGGCCCTGGCCACCAAATTCGGGGTCGCAAGCCAAAGCGGCCCAGCCGCCGTCGATGTATTGCTTGTAGGCCTCTTTGTAACCCGTGGGGGTGGTCACGGCATGGGTGTTGATGTCGAGCTGACAGCCTTGGGCATCACCCGAAATATTCAGAGGGGCCAGCACTTCAGCGGCGAACTTTCCGCCCTCTTCGAGCACGGCATTGATGGTGTCAGCATCCATCTCGGCATGCTGGGGAATCGCTTTGAGATCATCGACAACCTTGAGCACTTCGTGCATCACAAATTGCATGTCGCGCAGGGGGGGGGTGTAGGTAGGCATGTGGCTTCTCCTGAGGTTTTGATTTTGATGAGGTTGACGGGTGGATTAAGTGCGGGAAACTGCGGTATTGGTGGGGCGGTAACGGGACAAAATGTTTTCAAATCCCTGGTTGGCTCGCTCGGTGGCGCCAGGTTTTTTCAAAAAACGGGCTTCGTAGTGCACCGAAAGAATGAGCCCATGGATTTCGAAGACGATTTGCGCTTCATCGGCATCTGCGCTGATTTGACCTTCTTCCTTGGCCTGAACCACGGCACGGTGCAAGGCGTCCAGCCAGGCTTGGATCGAACTGGCCAAAGCGTCCCGCACAACGCCTGGACGATCATCAAAAGCAACGGCCCCGCTGATGAAAATGCAGCCTGACTGGATTTCAACCGCCACGCGCTTCATCCAGTTGCCAAACAAGGCCCGCACGCGTGGCAAGCCACGGGACTCATCCATGGCGGGGGAAAATATCTCGTCTGCAAAGCGGGCGTAATACTCGCGTATCACGGAAATTTGCAGCTCTTCGCGAGAGCCAAAATGAGCAAATACGCCGGATTTGCTCATTTTGGTGACTTCGGCCAACGCGCCAATGCTCAAACCTTCAAGGCCAATTTGTGCCGCCAGGCCCAATGCGGCATCAACAATGATTTGCTTGGTCTGCTGCCCCTTGTGCAAGGCGCGACCACCTCGCGAGCTTTGACTTTTGCTGGCGGATTCGGGTTTAGTTGAGGTGTCTGAAATGAGCATTACATTAAAAATAGAACGATCGTGCTATTTTGCAGTAATTTCATGACCCTGCCTACACCTGGGTGTAATTTAATGTTAAATTTACAATAAAATCAAGGGTTTACCCGAATCTTCACGGACGAACTTTCTCCGTTCCTCCTCAATACACAACCCCAAAAATCAGCTTGCCAAGCTAAAGTATCAGCATCAAGCTGGCATTGAGGTGCTCCGAAGGCAAGCGTTTGAAATTGGAGCGCGCAAAACGCTGCAAACGACCGACCAAAAACGCAACGAGCACAGACGCTTGCACCTGCGAGTCCACACTGGGGGTTGGTGACCCACTCAAATCAGCAGCGACTCGCAAGCTTTGCTTGAGTGTGGCCTCGATCTTGTCAAAAAATTGGTTCATGCGTTGTTGCAAACGCTCGTTCTCAAAGACCAGGGCATCGCCCACCATGACCCGGCTCATGCCAGGGTTTTTTTCAGCAAACTGCATCACCATCGCGATCACTTTCCCGGCTTGGCGCGGGCCTGAATCACCCTCTTGCGCGATGATCTGGTTAACCAATGAGAACACGGTCTGCTCAATAAACTCGATCAAGCCCTCATACATTTGCGCCTTGCTGGCAAAGTGCCGGTAGAGCGCAGCCTCACTCACATCAAGGCGCGTCGCCAGCGAGGCGGTGGTAATACGCTCGGCGCCGGGTTGCTCCAGCATGCTGGCCAAGGCCTGCAAGATTTGCACCCGTCGCTCCCCCGGTTTGGGGCGTTTGCGAGCAGTCACGGCGGATTCAGCAACAGTCATGATGCGGCGCTCAATGCGAGCGAATCATCGTGCCGAAGGCCTGGTCCGTCAAAATCTCCAGCAGCAGCACATGCGGCACCCGGCCATCCACAATGTGCACCGCATTCACCCCGCTTTTGGCGGCATCCAGAGCACCACTGATCTTGGGGAGCATACCGCCGCTGATGGTGCCATCAAGAAACAGCTCGTCAATGCGGCGCGCCGTGAGGTCGGTGAGCAACTGGCCGGCTTTGTCGAGCACGCCGCTGATGTTGGTCAGCATCAATAATTTTTCGGCCTTCAGCACGGTGGCGAGCTTGGCGGCCACCGCGTCGGCGTTGATGTTGTAGCTTTCGTTGTTTTCACCAAAACCGATGGGGCTGATGACGGGAATGAAGGCGTCATCCTGCAACGCCTTGACCACGCTGGGGTCGATGCTGACGATATCACCCACCTGACCCACATCGTGCTCGATGCTGGGGTCCTGGGTGTCCATCAGCTTGAGTTTTTGCGCGCGGATCAAGCCGCCGTCGCGCCCGGTCAGCCCCACCGCTTTGCCGCCAGCTTGGTTGATCAGGCCCACAATGTCTTGCTGCACCTCGCCGCCGAGCACCCACTCCACGACTTCCATGGTTTCGGCATCGGTCACGCGCATGCCCTGAATAAATTCACCTTTTTTGCCGAGCCGCTTGAGTGCTGTTTCAATCTGCGGCCCGCCGCCATGCACCACCACGGGGTTGATGCCCACCAGCTTGAGTAGCACCACGTCTTCGGCAAAATCGGCCTGCAGGGCCGGATCGGTCATGGCATTGCCACCGTATTTGATGACCATGGTCTTGCCATGAAACTTGCGAATATAAGGCAGCGCCTGCGCCAGAATTTCGGCTTTGTCGCGGGGAAGGATGTGTGAGATATCAGTCATGGTGCAAATTGTGCCCCATGTTTAGTCAGCCCCGCTATTGCGGACTCTCCCCATAGCCATGCACGCAATTCTTCAGTACCGCCTTGATTCCGGCCACATCGCTGTTCTCTGCGGCTTGGCGCAAGGTCTGCAGATGCAATTCCAGGTCCGCTAGCGTCAGGTAGTCTTCGTGCGCTTTCATGATGCGGGGGTGAACCGTGCGTTCGGGGTTATCGCCGATCAGCAATTCTTCATAAAGCTTTTCACCGGGGCGAAGACCGGTAACAGCAATTTCAATGTCGCCACTGAGGCTGCCCACTTCCCGCACCGTCAGACCGCTGAGCTGCACCATACGCCGCGCCAGATCCATGATCTTGACCGGCTCACCCATGTCCAGCACAAATACATCTCCCCCCACAGCCATGGCCCCGGCTTGCAGCACCAGCTGTGCGGCTTCTGGAATGGTCATGAAATAGCGGGTTACCTCGGCATGCGTTACTGTGAGCGGACCACCCGCGGCCAATTGGCGGCGAAACAAAGGCACCACACTGCCGCTCGACCCAAGCACGTTGCCAAAGCGAACCATCGTAAAACAGGTTTGCGAACCATCGGCGGCAAGGGCTTGCAGAACCAGCTCGGCCATGCGCTTGGTGGCCCCCATCACATTGGTAGGGCGCACCGCCTTGTCAGTAGAAATCAACACGAAACGTTTGACACCGCATTCTCGCGCCGCGCGGGCCATGTTGAGTGTGCCAAACACATTGTTTGAAACGCCCTCCCCCGGGTTGTCTTCAACCATGGGCACGTGCTTATATGCGGCGGCGTGGTACAGCGTGACGGGGTGGTACAGGGAACAAACGGCGATCAGTCGCTCATAGTTAGCCACACTGCCCAATAACGGCACCAACTCAACCGACAAACCATTCAGCGCGCAAATACCTTGCAACTCCTGGTGAATGCTGTACAGACCAAATTCATTATGGTCAAGCAGCAGCAATTGCCGCGGATGCTGCAACACGATTTGCCGCGTTAATTCGCCACCAATGCTGCCTCCCGCCCCGGTCACCAACACCACCTGTCCAGTCAAGTCACGCGCCAACAACTCGGTATTGGGTGGCACGGGGTCACGGCCCAGCAAGTCCTCCACGTCCAGATCCCGAAAGTCCTGCACCGTGACACGACCACTGGCCAAATCTGCCAATCCTGGCAAAGTACGGATATGAACCGGATGCGAGCGCAAACTGTCAATGATGTTGTTGCGACGTTCCCTTGACGCACTAGGCAAGGCCAGCAAGATATCGGTAACACCTTGCTGAGCCACGACAGCGGGCACTTCGGTTGGCGAATAAACTGGAACCCCATTCACACTGCGACCAACCTTGGCACTATCGTCGTCCACAAAGCCGAGCAGCTCAAACTGGCTTGACACACGAAGGGCAGCGGCTGTTTGCACGCCCGCAGTGCCCGCACCGTAGATTAACAAGCGCCCAGATGTCTGGGTGTGAGCGTTACCCAGATCGGCAAGCCAAAATCGGGCGACGGCCCGACTGGCCCCTACCAAAAACAAAAATATTAGGGGCTGCAACACCCCCAAACTACGCGGAACCCCTAGCCACTGCTTCCATAAAAGAACGCATAGCAAAACTGTGCCGTAAACCAGCACCGCTTGACCAGTTGCCTGCAATGCAGCTTGCCCGGTGTATCTGAAAATAGCCCTATATAGCCCGAATTTGACAAAAATGGGAATAGACAGCACGGGAGCAAGTGCATACACCCACCATTGCGCTCCCGTGGGCCAATTCGGCGTATCCAGTCTGAGCGTAAATGCAATCCACGTAGAAAGCAGTGCAAGTACCACATCCAGTGCAACTACCACTAACCGCTTTGTGGAGCGGGACCAACCCAGAACCCTGCTTTGCATTTAACGCCTTTGACTCACCTCGACACTATCCGAAATTAAACCTAGATCGCAAACTCTTCTTTGCTACGCCCTTGCGCCACCAAAGCGGAAAGCCAACGCGGCGTCAATCCACGACCACTCCAAGTTTCACCATTGGGCCCTGAGTATTTGGCTGCGGCAGGCTTTGAGGTTGTCGAGACCGTTTTACGTACTCGCCCTTTGACAGATTCAAGATCTTTCAACGTGATTCCGAAAGCAGTCATTTTCGCCAGGATTTCCTGAACTGTTTTGTCAAACTCTTGCGCCCGTATTTCGGCTGCTTGCTGTTGAAGTTTTTCGATCTGATTCTGAATTTCGATAAGATTATTCATTGTTACCACCTTGCTAAGAACTAAAGACCCCTGAAACGCTGCCATTATATTTTCTAATGAGTCACATTATCTCTTCTCAAGACCTTGAGTGCCGTCATTAATATGATTTTCACATCCAGAATAAAAGATTTATTTTTCAAATACTCAATATCCAAGGCAACTTTTTTAGGGATAGGAAGTTCATCACGACCATTAACCTGAGCCCAACCCGTCAAGCCTGGCAATAATTTATGCACGCAGCTACGTGTCCGCAGTTCAATCAAGTCATGTTGATTAAACAAAGCCGGCCTAGGCCCTACAAAACTCATGTCACCTTTGAGAATACTCAACAACTGGGGCAATTCATCGAGACTACTTTTACGCAAAAAGGAGCCAATTGGCGTCAAGTAAGCTGTGGGATCGCTTAGTAAATGGGTAGCCACTGCAGGCGTGCCTACTTGCATGCTGCGAAACTTAGGCATTTTGAAAATTTTGTTATTTTTTCCGACACGATCTGACCAATAAAAAATGGGGCCTTGAGAGGTCATGCGAACAGATATGGCAACAAGCAAAAATGGGATTAATAAAAATACGCCTGCAAATATCGCCAACAACAAATCAAACATTCTTTTCATGGTTTTTCCAGTCTATTCACAGCGCGATATAAACCCTCATTCACTGAAACTGGCGGCACCCAGCCCAATAGACTACGCGCCTTGGAGATGTCCACCTGCAAATTACCGCACAAACGCTGCACTGCGTCACTTTTCCCTAGCAAAACAGCCCCCGCTTGCAAAAGCCAGACGGGCACTGGCAATAAGCGTACAGACACACCAGCAGCGTGAGCCAATCCACGAACCAGTTCGGAAGTGGACAGGTCTTGCCCATCACTAACCATGAATGTCTGATTCGCTGCATTGGGGTGCGTCAGGCAGGTGACGATGAAATCCACCAGATTGTCCAGGGCTACCAAGCTGCGCTGGTTGTGCATAGCACCCAGCGGCAAGGGCCAGCCACGCTGCACGACGCGCATAAGAGCGGCAAAGTTGGCTTTAACGCCAGGACCATACACCAGCGGTGGGCGAATGATGACAACCTCCATGCCCGTTTCAGCGGCGATCTGGAGCAGCTCCAGCTCCGCCTCCATTTTTGAGATGCCATAGGGGTCTTGCGGGGCAGGCGTATTAGTTTCCGAAAACATTTGACCAGGCTGCGTGGCCTCGCCATTCACTTTGACAGAACTGACAAACACAAAGCGTTTTACCCCCTCTGCTGCGGCTTGGCGCGCGAGGTTCAGAGTACCGTCTACATTGACAACGCGAAACTCTTTTAGCGGGTTGGTTGACGTGTCGTGCATGACGTGGACTCGGGCGGCGAGATGAACAACGGCATCAATCTTTTGCAACGCAGGCAGCCAATCCACTGCCAAGCTCAAATCAGCCACATGAACGGATTCGACACGGTTCTCTGACGCAACAGAGCTTCGACGAGTGCTAACACGCACTTTGCACCCTTGAATCAGGGCTGCGCGAGTTGAGACTGCCTTGCCCAAGAAACCATCCCCGCCAGTTATCAGCACATACGGCATCAAACGCCACCTCCACCCGCAGGTTTCACAACGGCAAATATCATGCACAAAATGAAAAACCACAGTTGATCTAACCGCTTTCGCCTGCACTGCCTGGCACGAAAAGCCAGCCAAAAATACCCCAAACGAGAACCATTCAAACCACATCGAACGACTGGTAGCGAAGAAGCATGAACCAAATTTGCAATAAGCTTTGATTGCTCAAAGCCATGTCCACTCAGCATTTTTTTAACTCGCGACCAGTAAGATCGCCATCCCGAATTTACACCAATCTGATTATTACCATGCTGACGATATTGCATGCTAGACCAATCATCAATAATCCATAAATAGCTATTCGCTCTGACAAAAGCATAAATTAGCCAATCATGATATCCAACCTGGAGTAACCGCTGATCTGCACCACGCACTAATTCCTGCAGCAGTAAAGCCAGATTAATTTGCAACACATATGTACATCCTGGCCCTGCTGCCTCAAACATGAAGTCCAAAGGACGCTGCGCTTGTGCTTTATTCACCAACTTCGCCCTACCAGAAGGCCAAAATGCAGTGACATTACTTGAATACCCGAGTGCACCTTGCTTCATCATCAGTTGATGTGCTCGCCATAGCTTTTCTGGGTGCCAAATATCATCCTGATCTGAAAAACTTAAATAATCAAATACATTTAAATTTACATCTCGAATAAGCCTATAAAAATTAGGGCCAGCGCCACCAAAACATTGACCAAAAGATAATGTAGTTATACGTGACTCAGATTGTATAAATTCTGTAAGCCATTGCTCAGTTCCATCCGTTGATCTATCAACACTAATAAATATATGAACATCCACATTTTTTTGCAAAAGAATGGATTCAATTTGCTCAAAAATATAGGCCATCCCGTTGTATGCTGCCATGCATACTGCAAACAATGGCACTCGATCACTTATAAAAAAACCGGGTTCATCCATTATTAAGTCCACTCTTAAAAAACCCAACTATCTCTACCATTTAATCAAGTAGTTTTAATTCAACTTTATATCGATAAGAAACAATCACCAATAATCAAAAAAATAAGATGATTTACGATCTCTTGGATCAAGGCCGTACCACCGGTAGATCGGTATTTCCATGGTGAGCCATTTTGAGAATGCGGATGGTCTCCGCTGCAAATGCAGCGTGCTCGGCATGAAACAACATTGGCTGCGGAACGATCCCTTCACAGGCAACAGCTGTACCAATAACCGGCACACCGCAAGCCAAGGCTTCAAGCACCTTGAATTTCACGCCCGCGCCTTCAAACAAAGGGGCAATGGCACACCCGCAACGGCTGAAATACGAAGACGGATCTTCGACAAAACCCGTTCCAACAACATCGACTACGCCGATTTTGGCAGCGAGACGTTCACTCCCCGTCCCCACCAAAGTCAATACAAGACCAGGGATAGCAGAGCGCATTTTTGGCATGGCATTTGCGATAAACCACCTTGCCGCCGACGAGTTCTCAGATCGCTCAAAATTGCCAAAAAATACAACATTCTCGGGGTCACTGCGATTACTGCAACGATCAACGCTCGCACACCAGTCAGGAGCAGAAAATGGTTTGATAACAACCGAAGTCGCTGCATACAAACTCTTCACCAGATCTCTATCCTTCTCGCAAAGGACGGTTATTCCATCTAGCGATCCGATCAATTCCTGCTCCTGCCGACAAATAAGCCCAGTCAAGGCAGATTCAACCAGCCCTCGGCTTCGAATCATCCGCTGAGCAAATACATCATGGAGGCAGGCCGTGATTCGCATTTTTGTTCCAGACCGAGCCATCGCACGGCTAACAAGTAACAAACACTGAGTGAAATCGACAAATACTTCGTCGTAGTGATGAATCCTCAACAAATCAGCAATAACACCCTCTGCCTCCAGATTGAGGCGTGAGTGAATAATAGGAGCGGCCAACAGCGTTCGCCACGACAGGGCTCCAAAATTCTTCACTATGTACAAGGAAAACGATATTTTGCTTTGAGAAATTACCTTAATACTCTGCTCACTTCCGGCTGGAATATTCTCGGAAGTACAAACCACGGCATCAACATCTCCCTCACTTTGAAGCCTTGTCAAGTTTTCAAAAGCTACCCGACCGCCCGCATGACCCGCATGTTTTTTTGGGGAAAATGCGGATACATAAAGAATTTTTTTCATGAGCTATGAGGAACCTTTTATGGCGGACAAAACTTCTGTATTGAAACGCAGCTTAACCATGCTTTACGCACAGCTAAAAGTATGATCGATTTGCCGCACCGACTCATCAACATCACTACTTAGCCAGTACTTTTTGGGTAGTACCTCGGGTATTCCCCCAACAGGCAGCGCAAAAAATGGGATGCCGAGCGCATTGGCCTCAAATAGGACAAGGGGCAGGCTTTCGGCAACCGATGTGTGCACAATCAGATCTTGCCTTTGCAACAAGCCTGGAATTTCAAAACGATGCACTTCTTGCTGGAAAAGTTCCAAAGTAGGATGTCTATCCGCAGACATGATCGCGGAGCAATACGCGATATTGCTTCGTGCCCCAACCAACGTTAGTTGAACGCGATACCCATTTTCTGCCAAACAGTTTGCGATATCCAAAGCAAGTCGCTGATTCTTTGCCGGCTCAATACGCCCAACGACTGCCATCTTGAGGCAAGTTGGCCGCCGTCGCTTTACGTCGTCCAACGGCAAAAACGCTCCAAAGTAATCGACAGCCATACGCGACGAAAGCAAACGATGAAATGGCACATGAAGCGTCGAATGATGACATGGGAAAAACGTCTTCATAGACCGTGCGACGATGAGTGCTATCAGCATCCGAGCCTTCAAATTCAAGTAAAGGCTGTTGTCATGAATAAAAGCGTAATTTCTCCGAGCCGCGACTGGATGCAGCATTAGCACTGCCGCGCGTAAGTTTCCAAGTAATACATCCCCCGCAATGAGAACTTCTTTTAGACCATCAACAGCCTGGACAATATTTTTCAATGAAATATGAGCTGCCAAACCATCAAGACAATTTTTAATGACCACATTAATCGAAATATATCTATCATCTGACGCAATAAATGTTGCCAAAATTGTATTGCAATACAAAACCGTATCCTCAAAAGGTCTTTCAAGCAGGCGCTCCAAAGTAAAAATTTCAGCACCACCAAGAAAACCAGAACACAACACTACATTCTTCACAAAGCATTCATACCATATAAATAAAAATAACAGAAAAATTTAATTAATACATTTAAATACAAAAAACATCTCGCCATAAATTTATTTATTTATAACAACATAGCTCACAAAACAATTAATCTCAATGAATATCCTTTGAAAAGGTTATCATCAATTTACATAACCGTTTCACTCGCAAGGTAAACGATGGCAAGTTACGCGCCCGAATCAAATATTGTCTTGCAAGACTATGATTTCCGCCAAGCTTAAGAAACATTGACCCAATCATATAATTATGTCTATTTTCCGCAAGGGTTCGCAGCTCAGGATTAAATCGCGGGAGATGCCGTTTAAACAAAGCTATCTGCAGGTCAATTTGTCGTCTAGAAAAAGCACTAATACCATCTTCTCCTACCCAGTAGGTTCCTAATATCTGGTTTAAATAGCGTATCCGTGCTCCCGACTCCAACAGACACAGCCAAGTATCAAAATCTTCAACAATGGCACGATCCTCACAGATTCCACCAATCAGCAGCAGCAAACTTCGTCGAACCACCGCTGCGGAATTAGGAACGGGGTTTCCAAATAAGGCCAGATGCTGCAAACCATCCCCCCGAAGCTGCTCGCCGACAACATTGCGACGGTCCACAGCACGAGTCAAACCAGCAGCAGTCACAACTCGCAGCGAATGGTAAAGAAGGTCCACATCATCGCGAAGTTCAGCGCTGACCACTGACAGGCGTTCGTCATCCCACCAATCATCTGAATCGAGAAATGCGATCCATTCCCCGCGCGCCATTCCTATCGCCACATTGCGTGGCCGTGCAGGGCCTCCAGAATTCTCTATGCGCTGATAACGCACTTCAATCTGGTTTTCAAACGACGTGAGCACAGCACGAATATTCTCGGTTGAGCCGTCGTCGCACACGATGACTTCGAAATTACGCGCCGTCTGACGGACCAGTGATTCAAGTGCACGGCGCAGTTCCCAGCTTCGGTTGTACACCGGTATGACCACAGAAATTTGCGGTGTCATAGGCGAATCCAGTTATCAGGGATTAATGACTGAATGTTGCGCTGATCAGCAAACCATTGCTTCGGGGTCACCACAACCTTGTCTGGTCGCGTATTGAGCCACGCACCCCACCAGCTGAAGCTGCTATTGGCAATGATTTGATGATCACACAATGACATTAAGCGCAAATCCTGAAAGGCAGTAGCAGCACCGTTGTGCTCAACGAACGTGACTTGCCCAGGCAGAGGCAGGTTTTCTCGCGTCCACGCAGGATCATCTGAAAATACAAAAAAATGTGGTTGTGTGACATGGCGTGATATGTGTGCCAATGCAGACTTGTAATACTCAAGGGAACACAAACCATGATACGCAGCAGCAGCCTGATGAGTTACATAATCACCTCGCCGAACATGAACCGACACTGCATTCACACTTGTAATCAAGCCTGCGACTTCTGCATCTTGTGCACCTAAAGGTGCGATGGGCGAAAGTTCGGCGCGAATCAAATGAGCACCATCTTCAAAATAACGATAGCTCTGCCAATAACCGTCCAGATAAGTGTTGTCGGGCAAGTCCAAAACCAAGGTATCGAATTCGAAAATCTTCTCCCTCCAATGTCGCCAGCGCCTGGGAAAAATTGGCAGATTTCGTAACAAACGCCCCTCATGCAAGCGGCACCATAAAGCCTCCCCCTGGGTAGTCAGTCGCGCCTGGATCGGATAGTGATCCAATTCGTAAGCTCGCGGCGTATCGGACGATGGCGTGCGCATATACCACCCCAAGTCGAGCACTAATTCCGCTCGTCGTGCCAATGCCAGTCTGCGACCAGCCGCATACTGAAAAAGCTGGTTTCCCAGCCCCCCACACAAACGTACGACGATCATAGTTTCATCTTGCGGAACCAAAAACATCCGCAACCATAACTCTGGACATCAGCAAGAGCGGCATCCGCATGCCGCACCAACCCCGACCTACTACCATCATCGGGAATCAAGGAAAACTCAACAAGTTCAAAGTGCAAGAACATACTCAGGACCTGTTTGTAGGTATAAATTCGGTGTGCATTGAATTGAATGCGAGACTCTCCACCGATGGGCACAACGAACAACAATTGTCCACCTACCGCCACGACACGACTTAACTCTGCTACCGCCTTGAGATCACCGTCATAGTCCAGCGGATCACCGTAACGCGCCAATCCAACGTGTTCTACCACATGCATGCAAGACAAGGACGTAAGACTGCCATCGCCAAAGTGGAGTCTGGTCAAATCGGCTTGTTCACAAGTTAAACCCGACAATCCCAGTTGTGCAGGGCGATAGTCGTAGAAACGAATCGGCAAGAACGCCGAAGCGGCGGCCACAAAATATAGCGAACTGGAAATATCAACATGCTCGGTCGGGCGCGACTCCGCCAAAACCCGGCATGCCCAAGCCGTGTGAAATACGTAGTGACGGTCAAAACCCGTTACAGAAGTCGCATCCCCCCAGCACAGCCAGCGATCACTCCAACGAAGTGCAAAACGAGGATAAGCCGCACGTCGTAGTGTTAAAAATTCCACGGGAATTCGCAATCGCTGCAGAAAAGCAGCCCCCAAACGACCAAAAACACGGCTCAGTCGCGTGAGAAAGCGATATCTACTCATTTACAAAACCCTCTTGTGATCGTTGCGCACGATTCTTAAATATCCACAATAGCCCAAACACCAACTGAACTACAGCACCCAACATCCAAGCCACCCCACCAGCGACAATCCCGTATTTCTGTGCAGCAAAAAAAACAACCGGGGTCACTACTGTCAGCGCAACAACATTGACAAGCACAACCAGCCGACCATGCCCTCTTACAAGAATGCGTTGATAGATGATGTTGTACCCGGCATTTATTGCAACGGCTCCCAAAATCAATCGTAATGGTGCTGCGCCTTCGGCAACGATCTGCGGATCGCCAACCCATGCAGCTAACAGCCATGGAGCGACCATTGCAACAAGGCCACATGGCAATATACACAGCACAAACACACCGATGCCAAGTTGCAACGGAGACGCTCCGCCTCCACCCGTATCAGCTCGAGCAATTCGAGGAAAAAACGCGCGCATTAGCGGATATTGGAGTTGCATGAAAGCAAGCCCCAGGTTTGCAACAATCACATAACGTCCAAAGGAAACGGGATCTACTGAACGAGACAACACGATGCGGTCAATCTGCGAAATCAACATTCCAATCAACACACCCAATGCCAACACTCCTGCTTCTCCGGCCAATTTCTTAAAATCCGCAAATCGGATCTCGCACTCGCCGAGATTGACCAATCCACCAAGTACCAAGCCTCGGTTAGCCCACCACTCCACCGCAGCAACCAGCGCAAAAGGTAACAGGTATGCCAGCGCATCTTCATGCCATGTGTACACCAACATCAAAGCCCCCGCATGCTTGGCTGTGCCAAATGCACATTGACGAAAGTTCGCCAGCTTTTGAGCTTGCAACCCATTCCAGTACCCCGAATGCGCATTGTTTGCAAACTGGAACATGAATTGCACAAGCACCAGTCGTAGGGCCAAATTTGCCCCGTCGCCAACGCCTTGGCCTTGATTAAACCAATGCTCAATCAACCACGGCACACAGGCCTGACCAAGCACCAGCCCGGCAATGCCTAAGCCGAGATAGGAACGAGAGAACACTCGAAACACACGCGCCTCTGCCGCCCGATCACCAGCTACACGGGCAATATCACGAGGCATTATCTGACTGAGTCCAGCATCGAGTAGCCCCAAAAAACCCTGGATCGTCATACAGATGGCCACTATGCCCCATTGGTCAGGGCCCAGACGTTTAAGGTACACAGGTATGAGCGCAATGCTCAATCCGCCCATCCAAACCACGGTCAGATAATTTGCCAGAATATTTTGGCCAAGTTGGCTCTTGCACGCACGCAAAGCAAAAAGTCTGACTTGCGCCAGAGATGGAAATTGCGCCTTCATTTCATGTTTACTTTATGCCTGCACAGTTGCGCAAAAATGGTGTTTTCATTCAACACTCACACTAACGTCATACCCATGTTTTTTGAGTAACGCGTGCTTTTGGGCCTCGGCCAAATCGGCAGCAGCCATCTCGGCAATCATCTGATCAAGCGTGATTTCTGGCACCCAGCCGAGTTTTTGTTTGGCCTTAGAAGGGTCACCCAACAAGGTTTCGACTTCGGTGGGGCGGAAGTAGCGGGGGTCTATTTTGATGATGGCCTGGTCGTTCCAGTAGCCCACTTCGTTCACACCTGAACCCTCCCAGAGGATGTGCATGCTCAAAGCGTTGGCCGTTTTTTCGATGAATTGGCGCACGGTGTATTGCACGCCGGTGGCAATCACAAAGTCTTCGGCCTCGTCCTGTTGCAACATCAACCATTGCATGCGCACATAGTCTTTGGCGTGACCCCAATCGCGCAGGGCATCGATGTTGCCCATGTAGAGGCAATCTTCCAGTCCTTGACTGATATTCGCTAGGCCGCGGGTGATTTTTCGGGTCACAAATGTTTCACCCCGCCGCAGGCTTTCATGGTTAAACAGGATGCCGTTGCATGCGTAGATACCATAGGCCTCCCGGTAATTCACCGTGATCCAATACGCATACATCTTGGCCACAGCGTAGGGGCTGCGCGGGTAGAAGGGGGTAGTTTCCTTTTGCGGGGTTTCTTGCACCAGGCCGTAAAGCTCGCTGGTAGAGGCTTGGTAGAAGCGGGTTTTCTTCTCCAGGCCCAAGATACGAATGGCTTCCAGAATACGCAGGGTGCCCAAGCCATCAACATCGGCGGTGTATTCGGGGCTCTCAAAGCTCACCGCCACATGGCTTTGCGCACCGAGGTTGTAGATTTCATCGGGCTGGGTTTCTTGCACGATACGCACTAGGTTGCTGGTGTCGGTCAGGTCACCGTAGTGCAGTTTGAAGTTGGCGTGCTCGATGTGGGGATCTTGGTAGATGTGGTCTACCCGCTGGGTGTTAAACAGGCTAGAGCGGCGTTTGATGCCATGCACGATGTAGCCTTTTTCAAGCAGGAACTCGGCAAGGTAAGAGCCGTCTTGTCCGGTAATGCCGGTAATGAGTGCGGTTTTTTGCGAGGTCATAATTTATTTACAAAATCTTGATAGGCGGCAGACAGTCCATCTGCCAGGTTGACTTTGGCGTGCCAGCCAAGCGCATTAAGACTACTACTATCCATCAATTTGCGGGGCGAGCCGTCGGGCTTGCTGGGATCAAACTCGATAAATCCTCCGTAGCCAACAGCCAGGCTCACAGCCTGCGCCAGTTGGGCAATGGTGATATCACTGCCGTAACCGACATTGATGTGGCTTTGCATAGGCTTAGTATTGGCTTCGAAGATGGCTTCATCCAGATTCATCACATGCACGCAGGCACTTGCCATATCGTCAACATAGAGAAACTCACGGCATGGCGTACCAGTGCCCCAAATGGTCACTGTGGGCGTCCCGCTCACCTTGGCTTCGTGAAAGCGACGAATCAATGCAGGGATAACATGAGAGTTTTCCGGGTGGTAGTTGTCGCCGGGACCATAAAGATTGGTAGGCATGACGCTGCGATAATCCACGCCGTGGCTTGCACCATATTGGCGGTTATAGCTTTCGCACAGTTTAATGCCCGCAATTTTGGCAATGGCGTAAGGCTCGTTGGTAGCTTCCAACGGCCCCGTCAGCAAAGCTGATTCAGTCATGGGTTGGGGTGCCAGCTTGGGGTAAATACAACTAGAACCTAAAAACAAGAGTTTTTGCACACCAGCACGCCAAGCACTGTGGATGATGTTGCCCTGCATCATCAGGTTTTGGTAGATGAACTCGGCCGGATAGGTATTATTGGCAAAAATACCACCCACTTTAGCCGCAGCCAGGTAGATCTGAACTGGTTTTTCTGCCTCAATAAATGCATAAACGGCAGCTTGGTTGGTCAGGTCAAGTTCATCGTGCGTACGGGTGACGATGTTGGTCTGACCTAGCTGCTTCAAATTTCGAACAATTGCTGAGCCGACCATTCCGCGGTGACCCGCTACGTAGATTTTTGGTTTCGTATTCATTGGTCAGTTAGCGCTTGAGATTCGTTGCGAGAGACTTCCTGCTGCAGCGATTTAATTTCAACCTTTAGCAACTCATACTCTTGCATTTTGCGAGTTAAAAACCTTCCCGTCAGCGCCGCCTTCTCTGAAACGCCAGCAGGTGTCAGCAAATAGGCATAGGCGAGCTTGCGTTTGCTGCTTTGGAAGTTCTGAACTTTCAGCAAGCCCTTCTCCAAAAGCGCCTTTAAGCAGTAATTTGTTTTACCCAAGCTAACACCCAAAGCCGCAGCCAGATCACGCTGATTCATTTGCGGATTGGCCTCCAGCAGGCGCAGCACTTTCAGATGCGTATCTTGGTGAAGGACTGGGGATTCTGTCATTTGCGATGATTTATAGATGACGAACAAGCGTATTCGTTCAAGCAATGAACGAATGCTAGCATACCAAAGCGCCTTCATTTCAAAATAGCCACGTCGATTCGTAAGCGAAAGTATGCCGCAATCATGATGCAATTGCTTTTTTGCTGAAATCCAAGGGCTATCCACCTAGACGGCAACTCAAACGCGCTTTAAAGTGCAAACAAAAAATTCATTCAATATTTTTGGAGCAATCCATGGTCAAAGACGCCATCCCAAAGAACGCACCCGATAAATCAGACCCTCCATTGACGGACTCCATCAAAGACTCCGCCCAGCAAATTTGGCAAGCAGGTCTGGGAGCATTTAACCAGGCTCAGATTGAAGGCACCAAAGCCTTTGAAGCGCTGGTCAAAGAAGGCGTGATGCTGCAGAGAAAAACACAGTTGGCCGCCGAAGAAAAAATAGCAGAAGCCACCAATAAACTATCCTCACTCGCCACCGACATGTCGGTCAAAGCCACCGGACAGTGGGACAAATTGGAAAACATTTTTGAAGCCCGCGTGGCCAAAGCACTGAAAAAACTGGAGGTACCTTCTGCAACAGATATGCAAGCCCTGATGGCCCGTATCGATGAGTTGGAAAAAGTTGTTCAACAGCTATCGGCGAAAAAAGCGCCCGTCAAGGCTTCGCGAAAACCAGCAACGAAACGTACACCAACCCGCTGAAAGAGAGACCCCTATGGTGAAAAAAGCGCCACGGCGCACAGCCGAGCGTATTTTGGAAGTCTCACTGGCGTTATTCAACCGTTTTGGCGAACCCAACGTCTCCACCACCTTGATTTCGGCTGAACTGGGTATCAGCCCCGGCAATCTGTATTACCACTATCCAGCCAAAGACGAGCTTATCAACTCGTTATTTGACCGCTACGAGAGAGCCTTGAACGAACTGCTGAACGCCAGCGACGGTGTTCGCGATGTAGAGGATGCCTGGTTCTTCATGCACACGCTGTTTGAACTGATCTGGCAATATCGATTTCTGTACCGGGACCTCAACGACTTACTGAGCAAAAACAGACGCCTGGAAACGCACTTTCAGTCCGTCCTGAAAAACAAGACACGCGCCGTAAAAGCGATGCTGGACGGCATGAGCCACACCGGTGCGATAGCGATTGATACTCGCGAGGTTGAGGCCACTGCCACCAGCATGGTCGTGGTACTGACCTACTGGCTGAGTTTTGAATACGTGCGCGACCCGCGTAAAGCGCTAGAGCCCGAAAACGCAGAAGCTGCGCTGCTACGGGGGGCACAACACGTCCTGAATTTACTGGCCCCGTATCTGGAACAAGACCAGCGTGCGCACTTGCTCCAATTGGTGGGAGCCTACAATATCAACCATAAATAATAAAAGCCGAGTAACGGCCACAGGAGACTAAATGGCTAATTGGACTGCTTTTCCCTACGCTGGCGACTATACATTTGATACTGCCAGTGTTGCAAAACACTGGGATCGATTACACGTCGGCGACGCTGAACCTTTGCCCAACGATGACAAAGTATTGCAAGCATGGGCACTCTTTCATAATGGCGAATTTCAGGAGGCCATGAGCATGGGCCTGAGCCTTGGTGGGGACGGCCTCACGGTCGCCAACAAGTCATCGTGCGTTTACGCCACCTACCTTGAAAAAAATGAGACTGCACGGCTCAACCTGTATTTGGATGTCGTGCGCCGCGCAGAAGCGCAAGCAAAAGCATCCCCCCAAAACTTCAACGCTCACTACTGGCAAGCCTACGCCCTGAGCCGCTACAGCCAGGGCATCAGCGTGGCCAAGGCGCTGGCACAAGGCCTGGGAACGAAAGTCAAGGGCTCACTGGAGAACGTGATCAAACTCCAGCCCCAACATGCGGATGCACATATCGCACTGGGCGCCTTTCACGCCGAGGTTATCGACAAGGTCGGCGCGCTGATAGGCGGCATGACCTACGGCGCAAAAAAGGACACGGGGCTGGCGCTGCTTCAGCAAGCCCTCAAACTCAATTTTGAATCGGCCATTGGCATGATCGAATACGCCAACGCCATGGTGATGCTCGAAGGTGAGAAGATGATGGCCGATGCCACACGGCTTTACCAACGAGCCGCTGCGGCCCAGCCCATGGATGCCATGGAGCGGCTCGATGTCGAGATGGCCAAAGTTGAGCTGGAAAATTAATACACCCAATCTGGAAGCCCCATGACTGACCTGACCACCCAATTTGAAACGGCTGTCGCCGAGTCCAAGAATCTGACCGAACGACCTGACAATGCCACGCTGCTCAAGCTTTATGCGTTGTACAAGCAGGCCAGTGCGGGTGACAACGTCGAGAAAAAACCCGGCTTCAGCGACATGATTGGTCGCGCAAAATGGGATGCATGGAACGGCGCCAAAGGCACCTCCAGCCCGGACGCCATGCAGAAATACATTGACCTGGTTGAATCCTTGAGCTAAGCCACGGCCTCCAGCGCTATGCTTTATAAATTCAAATCCAAATCCACTGGCGACGTCATCATGCTGCAACCCAATGGACGGCGGGTGTTGGAGATCATTGGCAAAGACACCCAGCCCGGCAGCGGCGACAAGGGCATCATCCTGCCCGAACAAATGGCGGACGCCATTGCGGCATTGGAGGCGGCCATTACCCAGGAAGAGGCCGAGCGCAAAGCCTTGATAGCGCAAGCACTGACCAACCACGAGTCAGCGCCCCGCTTTGAACCCATTTCTCTGCGCCAACGCGCCCTGCCCTTTATCGACATGCTGCGCCGCTGCGAAAAAGACGGGCATGAGGTGGTCTGGGGCGTGTAAACAATCCTGATCAGCTTCAGCACTCGCTATTTAATTCATAGCTACTCACGCATACTTCACGGGGGCTAGAGGCCAAAAAACCTTATGAATTCCCTTGTCGACTGGTCAATCGGCAAATGTGCCTGCAGCTTCAATCAAGGGTTTGAGTTTTGCCATCTCCGCCGCAACGAAAGCCTTGTGGCCCGCGGGCTCCATACGGTTATCGGTCACCACGACAGCGCCCAGGTCTTCCTGCTTTTTGATGAACACGGGGTCCGTCAAAGCCCGCTTCAAAGCGTCGTTGAGCTGTTTGAGCACTGCCGCTGGCGTCCCCTTGGGCGCGTACAGACCGTGCCAGATCGTGAGATTGAACCCCTTGAGTCCCATCTCTTGCAGCGTGGGGTAATTCTTAAGCAGCGGGTGGGTTGCGAGCCGCGTGGCCGTGGTGACAGCAAAGGCCTTGACCCGCCCGGACTCAATCTGGGTCGTGGTGTTGGTGCTCTGGTCGCACAGTACATCGACCTGACCGTTCACCAGGGCCGTCATGGCCGGTGCCGTGCCCCCGAACGGGATAGTAGCCATCGCCACTTTGGCATTGACGGCCGACTGCCACATCAGTCCACAAATATGCGATGCCGACCCCAAGCCCGCATGCGCAATATAAAGCTTGCTGCCGTTGGCTTTGATATAGCTTTCCAGCTCGCGGTAGTTCCTGGCCGGCAACTGGGGACGACCGATCAGCGTCATCGGCACATCATTGACCATGCCCAGGTATTCAAAGTCTTCCAGGGGTTTGTATTGCAGCTTGCGGTACAGCCCGGGTGCCGCAGCCATGCCGATATGCCAGAGCAGCAAGGTGTGCCCATCTGGATTGGCCTTGGCCACCTTGGTCGCGCCCATCGTGCCACCGGCGCCGTTGACGTTTTCAATCACAAAAATGGAACCTGGCAGCGCCTTGTGCATGGCCTGCGCCAGATCGCGCGCCACCCGGTCCGTCGGGCCCCCGGCCGCAAACGGCACCACGAAGGTAATCGGCTTGCTGCCCGGATAAGTCTGGGCGTTGACCACCAGCGCCACGGCGGCCATCACAAAAACCAGTAAACGTTTCACGACACCACCCCCATTGAATCAGTGCCGCGAATATAGGTTATTTGTAGCTGCGCGCATCCTCGATGACTTTGCCATCGTTGGGCAAACTGCCCGGCAAGACCAGTTCCACCTGGGCGCGCAGCTTGGTCACGTCGCGCACAGCATCGCCAATCTTGGCAACCAGCCCATCCGGTCCACTGCAAGCGGTTTCCACTTTGAGCGTCATGATGTCGTTGGCCATCTCGCCGGTCACAACCAAGCGGGCGCGCGCCACTTCAGGAAAGCGGCGAATAACTTCTGCGACCTGGCCGGGATGCACGAACATGCCCCGGATTTTGGTGGTTTGGTCGGCTCGCCCCATCCAACCCTTGATGCGGGTGTTGGTTCGCCCGGTCGGGCAAGGTCCGCTGAGCACCGCTGACAAGTCGCCGGTACCAAAACGGATCAGGGGGTAGTCGGGGTTCAGCGTGGTCACTACCACTTCGCCGACCTCTCCGTCGGCCACCGGGTCACCGGTGCCGGGACGCACGATTTCGACAATCACGCCCTCGTCAATCACCAGGCCTTCGCGCGCTTCAGTCTCGTAAGCAATCGAACCCAGGTCCGCCGTGGCATAGCACTGGTAACCGGCAATGCCGCGCTCGGCAAACCAGTCGCGCAAGGACGGCGGAAACGCCTCCCCGCCAAACATGGCTTTCTTGATGCTGGGCAGGGCGACGCCCATGTCCGCAGCCTTGTCGACAATGATTTTCAGGAAGCTGGGGGTACCGATGTAACCAGCGGGCTGCAGTTCAACAATCGCCTGCACCTGTTGCTCGGTCTGACCGGTGCCGCCCGCAAACACGGTGCAACCCATGGCGTGTGCGCCGGACTCCATCATGGCGCCCGCAGGCACAAAGTGGTAGCTGAAGCAGTTATGAATCAGCTCGCCGGGCCTGAAACCCGCCGAAAAGATCGCCCGTGCCATGCGCCAGTAGTCACGGCCCGCGCCTTCGGGTTCATAAATCGGACCCGGACTGGAATAAATGCGCGGCATTTTGGCGCCAAAACTGACTGCACTAAAGCCCCCAAACACATTGCCACCCGCACTGCGACTGGCCTGCTGGCGCTCCAGCAATTCATGCTTACGCGTCACCGGCAAGCGGGCCAAGGCCTGCCGACTGGTCACCGTGATGGGATTGATATCTTTCAGGATTTCGGCAAAGGCTGCCGACGAATTCTTGGCATGGGCCACTTGAGTCGGCAATGCGGCCATCAGGGCGGCTTCACGGGCCGTGGTGTCACGCGTTTCCAGCGCATCCAGATATTGGTTCATTCGTGCGCTCCTTAAGCCAACCAGCGCTTGCGACGCTTGTAACTCTTCACATCTTTAAAGCTCTTGCGTTCGCCCCCACCCATGCCGAGGTAGAACTCCTTGACGTCTTCGTTGTTGGCCAGGTCACTGGCCGCACCGTCCATCACCACCCGGCCGGACTCCATGATGTAGCCGTAGTCGGCATACTTCAAAGCCATGTTGGTGTTCTGTTCAGCCAACAGGAACGTTACCTTTTCCTTGTGGTTGAGGTCTTTCACAATCTCAAATACTTCTTCCACAATCTGCGGGGCCAGGCCCATGGACGGCTCGTCAAGCAACACCATGCTGGGGTTGGCCATCAGCGCGCGGCCAATGGCGCACATTTGCTGCTCGCCGCCCGAGGTGTAGGCCGCCTGGCTGGTACGGCGCGTCTTGAGGCGCGGAAAGTAGTTGTAAACTTTTTCCAGATTGGCAGCAATCTCGCCCTTGTCTTTGCGGGTGTAGCTGCCGGTCAGCAGGTTTTCTTCAATGCTCAGGTGCGCAAAACAGTGGCGTCCCTCCATCACCTGCAACACACCGCGCTGCACCAGATCGGCCGGGGACAGGTTCTCGATGCGCTCACCGCGCAATTCAATCGAGCCCTTGGTCACCTCGCCGCGCTCGCCTTTGAGCAAGTTGGAGATGGCGCGCAGCGTGGTGGTTTTACCCGCCCCGTTGCCGCCCAGAATGGCCACGATTTTTCCTTCAGGCACATTGAGGGAAACCCCCTTTAGCACCAGGATGACGTGGTTGTAAATGACCTCGATGCCATTGACGTTTAGAACGATATTGGGTGTGCTCATGATGTTTAGTGGTTGCCAGCCGAAAGGGCAGCGGCTGCTGCACTTTCGGCTGGAGGCTCGCTTGAGCCCCCAGCAGTCCCGCCACGCAAACGCGCGGGACCGAAGCGGGAGTCAATCAGGACTGGCAGTCGGCCGGTGTGCGACGGGTCATCTTCTTGTCCGCCAGGTATTTGTCCGCCCCGGCTTTGACCATGGGTTTGAGAATCTGCTCATCAGACTGGTACCAGTCCGTGCCCAGATTCCACTTGGCACCATCCCAGGTTTCCACGCGCGCCCAAGTCGAACCCATGTGGTCCTGGCACGAGGTGCTGATGGGTCGCATGACACCGGCAAAACCCAGGGCGTCGAGCTTCTTCTGATCCAGATTCAGGTTTTCCATACCCCAGCGTACTTGCTCGCCGGTCATGACCTTGCCCTTGCCAAAACGCTCTTGTGCACGGCGCACAGCTTCTACACCCAGCATCTGGATGATGACGCCACGGGTGTAAAGCACCGAGCCCACTTCGTCTTTGGGTCCCGTACCCTGGCCCTTGGCATGGACGTTCTTCAGGATGTCCTGAATCACCTTCGGACTCTGGCCCGAGGTGTTGAGCGCCAGCGCGTGGTAGCCCTTGGCACCTTCGCCCACGTCTTTCACGTCCGGCTCAGCGCCTGCCCACCATACGCCATACATCTTGTCGCGCGGGTAGCCGGTGGCTTGCGCTTCTTTCAGCGCGGTGGAGTTCATCACACCCCAGCCCCACAGCAAGACATAGTCAGGTTTGGACTGACGCACCTGCAACCAGGTCGCCTTTTGCTCCACGCCGGGTGCCGTCACGGGCAACAGTTGCAGTTCAAAACCATGCATCTTCGAGCGCTCTTGCAGCAGCGGAATGGGTTCCTTGCCAAACGGGCTGTCGTGGTACACCAGCGTAATCTTCTTGCCCTTGAGCTTGTCCAGACCACCCAGACTCTTGCCAATGTGCTGAATCAGGATGTCGGCCCCGGTCCAGTAGCTGCCCATGTACGGGAAGTTCCACTTGAATGCTGTGCCGTCCTGCGCCACTGACAAGCCATAGCCCAAGGTCATCAAAGGAATTTTGTCAACCGGTGCCTTCTCCGTCAGAGCGAAGGTAATGCCGGTGGCCTGTGGGTCAAACAGGGCCACGCCCGGTTTGCTTTTCAGACGCTCGTAGCACTCGACACCCCGGTCCGTCGCATAGCCGGTTTCGCATTCTTCGTAGGCGATCTTGACGCCGTTGATACCGCCATCGCGGGCATTGATCATCTTGAGGTAATCCTGCTTGCCGTTGGCCCAAGGCACACCATTGGGTGCGTAAGGCCCGGTGCGGTAGGACAGCAGCGGAAAGAATTGCTCCTTGGCTTGGGCAAAGGCGTTGCCAGCCATGAGGAAGGAAGAACCTGCGGCCACCAGGGCTGCTGCGAGTGCGAGTTGACGAAGCTTCATTTGTCTCTCCTGTAATTAGATATTGGGAAGCACTGGAAAACGTGAAATGTCAGAACAATCAATCTATGCGGGGTCAATGCGGGAATGGCCAGAGTCGCAACTTTTGTTTGGCAATCGCCCACAACTTGGCCAAACCATGCGGCTCCACAATCAGGAACCAGACGATCAGACCACCAAACACCATGAGTTCCGCATGTGACACACTTGCGGTCGAAATTTCAATGCCCACCAAACTTGCCAGCGCAGGCAAGAATTGACTCAGAAAAATGGGCAGCAGCACAATAAATGCTGCGCCAAAGAAGCTGCCCATGATGGAGCCCATGCCGCCAATGATGACCATGAACAGCAGTTTGAACGACTGGTCCACCGAGAACGCTGCTGGCTCCCAGGCACCCAGGTAAATAAAGGCCCACAGGGCACCCGCCACGCCGACAATGAACGAGCTGACCGCAAACGCGGTGAGCTTGGCGTACATCGGGCGGATACCAATGACGGCTGCGGCCACATCCATGTCGCGAATCGCCATCCACTCCCGGCCCACCGCGCCGCGCACCAGGTTTTTGGCCAGCAGAGCAATGACAGCCAGCACCGAGAGGCAAAACAGATACTTGGCCAGTGGACTCTCCAACGACAAGCCGAACACCTGCAGGTTGGACACCGACACCGAACCCGAGGTTGAATTATTGGTAAACCATTGAATGCGCAAGAACATCCAGTCGGAAAAGAACTGCGCAGCCAACGTGGCCACCGCCAGATACAGGCCCTTGACGCGCAAGCTGGGCAAGCCAAACAAGATGCCAAACAGCATGGCACACACGCCGCCCAAAATCAGCGCCACGATCAAGGGCAGGCCATCGATGCGCACAAAGAAGTTGTAGGCACCGTAGGCCCCCACCGCCATGAAGGCGCCCGAGCCGAGCGAAATCTGTCCACAGTAACCCACCAGAATATTGACCCCAATCGCGGCCAGCGAAAAGATCAGGAACGGAATCAGGATGGCGCGAAAGGTGTAGTCGCTGGCCATGAAAGGCACGGCCATAAAAGCAAAGGCCAGCAACAGGTAAAGCGCCACCCGGTCTTGTGCAATCGGCAAGATCTGCTGATCCGCCCGGTACGTGGTTTTAAATTGACCGTTTTCTCTGTAAAACATAATTCTTTCTCACACTCGATCAATGATTTTTTCGCCGAACAAGCCTTGGGGACGAATCAGCAAAAAGCCCAGCGCCAGCACATAGGCAAACCAGATTTCAATACCACCGCCCACATAAGGCCCCAGAAAGACCTCCGACAACTTCTCGCCCACGCCAATGATCAGGCCGCCCACAATGGCGCCGGGCACCGAAGTCAAACCGCCCAGAATCACCACCGGCAAGGCCCGCAGCGCAATGGTGGTCAGCGAAAACTGCACGCCCAGCTTGCTACCCCAAATCATCCCGGCGACCAAGGCCACGACACCGGCCACGCACCACACAATGACCCAGATGCGGTTCAGTGGAATACCAATGGACTGCGCCGCCTGGTGGTCATCAGCCACCGCACGCAAGGCACGCCCCGTCGCAGTTTTCTGGAAGAAAATGCTCAGCAAGACCACGAGCGCAGCGGCAATCAGGGCAGCATAAAAATCTTCTTTGTTGATCAGGATGCCGCCTTCAAAAACGCTCTCAAAAAGCATTACCGGGTCTTTGGGCATGCCGATGTCGATCTTGTAGATGTCGCTGCCAAAAAGGCTTTGTCCCAACCCTTCCAGAAAGTAGGCAATGCCCAAGGTAGCCATCAGCAAAGTCGTGCCTTCTTGATTGACCAGGTGGCGCAACACCACGCCTTCAATCAACCAGGCCACCACAAACATCACGACACCGGCGCCCGCAAAGGCGATCAGATTGGCCGCGATGGGGTCGGTGATACCGGTATAGAGCGGCACCCATTCTGAAAAACGGGCCATGGCGAGTGCGGCGAACAGCACCATGGCGCCTTGCGCAAAGTTGAACACGCCAGAGGCTTTGTAAATCAGCACAAAGCCCAGCGCCACCAGCGAATACAACATGCCAGCCATCAGGCCGCCAAACAAGGTTTCTAGAAAAAATGACATTCGGTCTCTCCGGCGGTTAGTGACTTGTGCCCAGATAGGCGCTGATCACTTCTTCGTTATTGCGTACTTCATCCGGCGTGCCGTCGCCGATCTTCTTGCCGTAGTCAAGCACCACCACGCGGTCTGAGATGTCCATCACCACGCCCATGTCATGCTCGATCAGAACGATGGTGGTGCCAAACTCCTGGTTCACGTCCAACACGAAGCGGCACATGTCCTGTTTTTCTTCCACATTCATGCCCGCCATGGGCTCATCGAGCAGCAGCACCTGCGGCTCCATCGCCAACGCACGGCCCAAGTCCACGCGCTTTTGCAAGCCGTAGGGCAGTTGGCCGACCGGGGTTTTGCGAAAGGCCTGGATTTCCAGAAAATCGATGATGTGCTCGACCTTTTCGCGGTGGAATTCTTCTTCGCGCTGGGCCGGGCCGATGCGCAGCGCCTGCATCAGCAAATTGCTTTTGATCTTGAGGTTGCGCCCGGTCATGATGTTGTCGATCACGCTCATGCCCTTGAACAAGGCCAGGTTCTGGAAGGTGCGCCCGATGCCCATCACCGCCACCTGGTGGCTGTCCATGTGGCCAAAAGTTTGACCGCGAAAGGTGATGGAGCCTTGCTGCGGTTTATAGACCCCATTGATGCAATTGAGCATGGAGCTCTTGCCGGCGCCATTTGGGCCGATGATGGAGCGCACTTCATGCTCGCGCACATTGAAGGAGATGTCGGTCAGCGCCTTGACGCCGCCAAAACTCAGGGAGATGTTTTTGACGTCCAGAATGACGTCGCCAATGTGCTTGTTTGCCCCCACGCTTTTCACTCCGTGTAATTCGCTGCCCCCCATGGAGGCGCTCTCGTCTTGGGACGGCCCGGCGCCGTTCGTGATGCTCATGCTGCGGCCTTGACCGGTGCAAAGGTCTTTGCGTCGTCAATTTTGAGCGTGGCACTGACGCTGCCGGTACGCCCATCTTCAAACTTGACCTGGGTTTCTATGAACTGGGAGGTGCGGCCTTCATACAGCGCATCAACCAGCGATTTGTACTTTTCAGCGATGTAGCCCCGGCGAACCTTGTTGGTCCGGGTCAGCTCGCCATCGTCCGCATCGAGCTCTTTGTGCAACACTAAAAAGCGGCTCACTTGCGAGCCCGCCAACAAGGTGTCCACGCTCAAATCAGCGTTGACCTTTTCAACGCATTCCTTGATGAGCTGATAGACCTCGGGCTTTTGCGCCAGATCGGTGTACCCGGCATACGGCAGGTTGCGCCGCTCGGCCCAGTTGCCCACCGCTTCAAAATCGATATTGATCATGACGCACACCTTTTCGCGGCCATCACCGTAGGCGACAACCTCTTTGATGTGCGAGAAAAACTTGAGCTTGTTCTCGACGTACTTGGGCGCGAACATGGCGCCGTCATTGGCTCCGCCCTTGATGCGACCCACGTCTTTCACGCGGTCAATGATTTTGAGGTGGCCATGCGCATCCAGAAAGCCCGCGTCGCTGGTGTGATACCAGCCGTCAGCCGTCAACACCTCCGCCGTGGCCGCCGGGTTTCTGTAGTATTCCTTGAACAACCCCGGTGACTTGACCAGAATTTCGCCGTTGTCGGCCAGCTTGATTTCGACCCCAGCGCAAGGCACCCCCACGGTGTCGGCGCGCGCTTCGTTATCGGGCTGAAGGCAAACAAACACCGCAGTTTCAGTCGAGCCATAAAGCTGCTTGAGGTTGATACCAATGGAGCGGTAAAACGTGAACAGGTCCGGGCCAATGGCCTCACCGGCGGTGTAGGCCACGCGCACGCGGCTCATGCCAAGACTGTTGCGCAAGGGGCCGTACACCAACGCATTGCCCAGTGCATACAGCACACCATCCGCGAAGGAAATCGGCTTGCCATCCATCTTGGTGGGGCCCACCCGTTGCGCCACACCCATGAAGTAGTGAAACATGTTGCGCATGATGACGCCTGCATCTTCCATGCGAATCATCACGCTGGTGAGCAGGCCTTCAAACACCCGGGGCGGCGCAAAGTAATAGGTCGGGCCGACCTCCTTCAAGTCGATGGTGACCGTGGCCGCCGACTCGGGGCAGTTCACCACATAGCCGCAAGCCAACCACTGCGCGTAGCTGAAAATATTCTGGCCAATCCAGGCTGGCGGCAAATAGGCCAGCACTTCATCCTTGTGCGTCAATTTGTCAAAGTCGGCACCGGCCTTGGCCCGGTTGAGCAGCGAGTTGTGGGTGTGCACCACGCCTTTGGGGTTGCCCGTGGTGCCTGAGGTAAAAAACATGGCGCCCACATCACCGGGCTGAATCTTGTCCACTGCTGCCTTGAAAAAATCCGGGTGCAAGGCCGCAAACGCCTTGCCGGTGGCTACCAGTTCATCCATCGACGCCAGGCCAGGCTCATCGTAGTTGCGCAAACCGCGGGGATCGTCAAAGTAGATGTTGGCGAGCTGCGGGCATTTGTCGCGAATTTCCAGCAGCTTGTCAACCTGCTCCTGGTCTTCGGCAAAAGCAAAACACACGGCCGCGTCGTTGATGGGGAACACGCACTCCTGCGCGGCAGCATCCTGGTACAAGGGGATCGGAATGGCCCCCAGGGATTGCACCGCCAGCATGGTGGCGTACAGACGCGGACGGTTGGCGCCCACCACGATCATGTGTTGCCCTTTTTGCAAGCCAGCCTGGTGCAAGCCGCAGCTCAAATGTTCCACCAGCGTGGCCAGGTCCGACCACGACAGTGATTGCCAAATGCCATACTCTTTCTCGCGCATGGCGGGCTCCGCCGGACGCTGAGCGGCATGATTTAAAAGAAGTCGAGGGAAAGTGGTCTGCATCCCGGTGCCTTGTCTTCAAACTGGAAAATGACAACCTGGGCACATGCCAAAAAGGTTGTTGGAATGGTTGAAATCATAGACACTCGTTTGACGCCGAGTTGTCATTTGGATGACAATTGCGACTTTTCTCGGTAGGTGTTTTCCCTGCACATTCAGGCAACTATTGACGTAGAACAACCATGGCAGACACGCCGCTTTTCCTTCGCCGCCGCCCCTTGACCGAGGCCGAACTTGACGCCATTCCATGGATGCGTTTACTCTCATCCGCCGAGCGAGTGCGGGCCAAAGATGACCTGAAAATCTCCGATGCCATGCCCGGCGACGTCATCTGCCGCACCGGCCGCCCCGTGACCTACTGGTTTGGCGTAATCGACGGCTTGCTCAAGATGAGCAGCAACAACGCCGAAGGCCAAACCATGACCTTTGCCGGCGTGCCGCCCGGGGGCTGGTTTGGCGAAGGCACGGCCTTGAAGCGCGAGAGCTACCGCTACAACATCGAGGCACTGCGCACCAGCAAGGTGGCCGGTTTGCATGTGGATACGTTTCACTGGCTGCTGGACCACTCCATTGGCTTTAACCGCTTTGTCATGAACCAGCTCAACGAGCGTCTGGGCCAGTTCATAGCCGCGCGCGAAATCGACCGCATGAACAACCCCGACTTGCGCGTGGCCCGCAGCCTGGCCTCCTTGTTCAACCCGGTGCTGTACCCCAACGTGGGCGAGGTGCTGCGCATCACCCAGCAAGAGCTGGCCTATCTGGTGGGCTTGTCGCGCCAGCGCGTGAACGAAGCCCTGACGGCGCTGGCCGCGCAAGGCTTCATCCGGGTCGAATATGGCGGCCTGCGGGTGCTTGACCTGCAAGCGCTACGCTCGCACATCTTCTCATGACAAATCGGCCTCCAGCCCCCGTTGAATTTGCGTGAACAGCTATTAATTAAATAGCAATCCAAACAATCAATAAATCAAATCCGGCACGCCTTGACGCATACGCCACGGACACGCTGACGCACGCAGCTATGATGCCGTTTGAAACAAAAAGAGAGGTCAATCATGCTGTTGGCAACGTCGATTCTGGTGGCCGTGTTGCTGCTCTGGGCTGTCATGCTTTTTAACCGGCTGGTGCAGTTGCGCAACCGCATCGCCAATGCCTTTGGCCAGATTGATGTCCAGCTCAAACGCCGCTATGACCTGATCCCCAACCTGGTCGAAGTTGCGCGCGCCTACCTCACGCATGAGGCCGCCACGCTGGAGGCCGTGACCCGGGCGCGCGGCCTGGCGCAAAGTGCGGCCACCACCGCCCGCGCCCAGCCCGGCAGTGCAAGCGGCATCAGTGCTCTGGCCCTGGCCGAAACCGAACTCGGCACCAGCCTGGGCCGCCTGATGGCCATCGCCGAAAACTACCCCGATTTGAAAGCCGACGCCACCATGCGCTCGCTCAGCGAAGAACTCACCAGCACCGAAAACCGCCTGGGCTTTGCGCGCCAGGCCTACAACGACCAGGTGCTCGACTTCAACAACGAAGCCACCCAGTTCCCCTCGCTCCTGGTGGCCCGGCTGCTGGGCTTTCCCCCCGCCGCCATGCTGCAGGCCACGCGCAACGAGGACGAACGCGCAGCACCGCCCGTGCGCTTCTGATACGCGCCTGAATCGGGCATGCGCTTTTTTGACCAGCAAGACGAAGCACGCGCACAGACGCGCCGCCTGCTGCTGGCCTTTGCGCTGGCGGTTGCCCTGCTGGTGGCGGCGGTGCATGGCGCCTTGACCCTGGCCTGGTGGTTGATGGCCTGGGCGATTTCCAACGTGCTGCCCCTGCACATTCACTTGCCCCAACCGGTCTTGTTTTTCGAGGTGAACGTGGGCGTCTCCCTGTTGCTGGTGCTGGGCGGCTGGTGGGTGGAGACCTCACAGCTGCGCGCGGGTGGCGAACACCTGGCGCTACGCGTTGGCGCCCGCGAGGCGCGCCCGTCGGTGTCGCACGCGGAACAGCGCTTTTGCAATGTGCTGACCGAGCTGTGCATTGCCGGTAGCGTGACGCGCCCCCAGCCCATGGTGCTGGCGCGCACCGACGCCATCAACGCCTTTGCCGCAGGCTGGCGCGAAGACGACGCCGTGGTCGCGGTCACCCAGGGTGCGCTGGACCTGCTCACGCGCGAGGAGCTGCAAGGCATGGTGGCGCACGAACTGAGTCATTTGCGCGAAGGCGATACCCGGCTGAACATGCGCCTGGCCGGCATGGTGTTTGGCCTGGAGCTGGTCTACAACTTTGGCCGCACGGTGCGCGAGAACGGTGGCCTGGGCGCCTGGTTTGGCAGCGCCATCATGGTGGCGGGTTTTAGCGGCTGGGTCACGGGGCGCCTGCTCAAGGCTGCCGTGTCGCGCCAACGCGAATACCTGGCCGATGCCCGCGCCGTGCAGTGGACCCGCAGCCGCGACGGCCTGGGCGGCGTGCTGCGCAAGGTGATGACGCAGCAGCACCAGATTTTTGCCCGTGGGCGCGGCATTAATGAACTCGACCACCCGGCGGTGCAGCACATGCTGCTGGTTGAGGCCAGCGGCGAAGGCGCATTTGAGCGCTGGTTTGCCAGCCACCCCACGCTGGCGCAGCGGGTGCACTGCATTTATGGTCGCGACATGGCGCCCTTAGCTTTGGTACCGGTGTTCACTGACCGAAGCACCTAACTCGACCTGAAGAGTGGCGGCGCAGTCGCGCAGGGAGTCGCAGCTGGAATGCAGGCCAAATTCAAGGCAGGCACTGGCGTAAAGCGGGTCATGCTTTAACCGGTCCGGGTCCACCAGACAGCCTTGCCCGGCCATCAGCCACTTGAAGTCAACCTCCAGAATGATTTCACCATCCTGCTGACCCAACAGGTCACCATAAGCAGCGTTTGCGCTGCGTACATTGCAAGCCCGTGTGTTCATAGTCACATCCAATCGACAGACGTTGAACGGAACGTCAACGCTCAATCAGCAATGTAAACAGACTCGCAAAAAGGAAAGGGCCGATAAGAAGGCGAAAACGCCACCCTCTCCGGCCCTTACAAGCAAAATCAGCCTCCAGCCCCCGTGCATTGGGCGTGAACAGCTAGCAAAAGCATAGCGAGCACGGTGGCGACGTCATTTTTTACACTTGTCGTCTTTTCGATCCTGATCGGAACACGCTTTACCGTCGCGTTCATGTTTCGCCTTGGGATCAGCTGGCGGCGTGGGTGCAACGGCTTTGGCTCGTGGCGTTGGCGCTGGAGCTGGAGTTACGACTTGGGCTGGCTTTTGCCCTTGATCCCCGCGCTCACGGCCGGGTTTCACGCCAGGGCGATGGTCATCATTGGGTTGCGGCGCTGGCGTGACGACCTGGGCTGGCTTTTGCCCCTGATCCCCGCGCTCATGGCCGGGTTGCATGCTAGGGCGACGCTCATCATTTCGCTGCGGAATCGGTGCAACAACTTGGGCTGGCTTTTGCCCCTGATCGCCACGCTCATGGCCGGGTTGCACACCTGTTGAATGCTCGTTAACCGGCGGCTGATGATTCTGCGCAGGGAACCTTGCGTCTACGGGGTCGTGGTTCACTCTGTTTTCAATGATGGCCTGGTGATGTATGGACCCCTGCGGTGGCATGGGGCGAGCGTGCCCCTCAACCATCTGGAAGGAGCCGTGCGTCGGGCGCATTCCACGGAAAGCGCCTTCATCGTGATGCCACACATCCAGATGCCGGTGCTCGATGTGCGACGCAGCGACATACGGGAAGTGGCCACGGTAAATAACGCCACCATCCACACCCAGCCAAACATCCCGATAAAACCGCATGGGCACGACGCAATAGCAAGACCCCGGCGTCCCGATAAACATCGGGTAAAAAGCAACCCCTGGCTGGGATTCGTAATACAAAGGAGCGCCCACCACATACTCTGCTGGCGGAACGTATTCATTTTGTACCACCACATACCGCGCCGGTGGCGTGACCACCACCGGCATTTCGACGCATGCCGCCAAGAAACCCGAGGCAATAACGGCAGAAATAATTGATTTTTTCATAAAGCACCCTTTTCATTAACAAAGTTTCAATGATCAGGACTCTAGCAAGCGCCACTGCGGCGGCGCTCGTTTAAACGGACTTTTAAACCTGTTGAACTGTCATACATCAAGTCGCGCGTAAATCGCGGCCTCACCACACCCGCACGCCGTTGAACTGCTGGTAATGCTCGCTCGCAACAGACACCACGCCGTCAATGATCTCCAGCTTGCCCGCGTCCATCAGCGCGTGCAAATCGCGTCGCAGCAAAATCCCATCGGTGTGGTTGGTGCGCCAGCCGCCTTGGCGGCCCAAGTGCGCCGCCTCCAGCGCGGCAGGCTCGTCGCAACCACTGATCGGGCAACGCCCGCCAAACTTTTCAAACATGCGTTTTCTGAACTCGGTTTGCCGGGTGCGCAGCTCCACCGTGCCATAGCGCGCCTGATAGGCCGCCACAAACCGGATCGGCAGCGCCTGGACGAACTCGGCCCGCTCAAACCGGCTCTCCAGCAAGTGCAGCGTGCACACCGCATCGGGCGTGCGCAGGCCGCGCGCCAGCCCCTGCCGAAAGCGCCGCGCCGCCAGGTTGCGGCTGTCCACATAGCGGCTCACCGCGTGGCCGTCCAGACTGCTCGGCGCACCATACGGCGCCTTGGGCATCACCACATGGCGCCAGCGGATCGGCGTGTCCAGCCCGGCCCAGGCGCCTGCGGCCACCAGCACATGGCTCTGGCTGGCTTGCATCCGGGTTGCGGCCTGGCCGGTGGACTCCAACTGCCCGGTGATGGCGTCGATGCCGCGCAGCGTGGCATCGGGCATCAGCGCGCCCAACTGAGCGGCGTCTTCGTGCGAGGTGACCATCACCAACACTGCGCCTTGCAGCGTCGCCACATGCGCGGCCACTTTGGCCCAGTGGTCCGGCGCATCCTTGTTCCACGGCTCGCTCACCACGTCCAACTGACCGTGGCGTGCCGGTTCAATCGCCGTGCTCCACGGGCTGGTGTCCTTCAGCCCCAGGGCGCGCTTGAAGTCGTCAAACGTGCCGTTGATGCTCAACGTGGCAGAGACAAAAATCAGCCGTGGGTGCGTCAAAAGCCGCTTGAGCACCCGCGCGGGCAGCTTGTGGACGAGCCGCAAAGCGCCCTCCTCGTCCAGCCCCACGGTTTGATACCAAACCGGATCGTCCAGCGCATCCAGCACGCCACGGCAGGCGGCCTGAACGGCGGCGGGTTCATCCAGCTCGGCCCGGTGGCGCGGCAGCGCTTTCAACACCGCCTCGACCGTGCTGCGGTGGTTGATGCCGGGTTTGACGCCCAGCACGCCCAGGGTGAAGGCATCCACCGCGCAGTCAAAGCGCAAGGCCGCCGCATCGGGCAACTGGTCGGCCTCGTCAAACAGCACGGCATACCGGTCTTTCAAACCCAGCAAAGCGCCCTCGGCCAGCACGTCCATCAAGGCCGCCTGGTGGGTGCAGATCAACACATCAGCGCCGCGGCAAGCTTGCTTGTGCGCCAGGTACTGCGCCAGCGTCTCGAAGTGGCGGCGCGGCGTAAAAATCTCGACCGACTGACCGCTGCGCACCGCCGCCATGTCGCCCGACGCCAGCAACTGAGTCGCCAAGGCCCGAGTGGGCACGCAGACCGCCACTGGCTGACCCGTTGCCAACAGTGGCGCCAGATAAGCCCGCGTTTTGCCCAGCCCCGCCGCGCCCTCCAGCAACAGCGGCGCCCCGCCACTGTCCAGATGCGCCTGAACCCGGCTGGCGAACTGCGTTTGCTCTTTGCTCCGATACACACGAACTCCTTTAATTGAATGGCTCCATTTAACCACTCGCCAAATGGCACTCGTTTATATAACAAATCGACCTGTAGCCACCGTTAGACCTGCGTTAGCAGCTACTAAAAGCATAGCGATTAATTGACCCGTCAATTTCATTAGCCCCTGGTGTTTAGATTAATCCGCGATCCGATCCTGACCCCTTTAGGTCCTGAATTAGTAACCACTCAAACAAATGGTGGCTTGTTCCATCATCGACAGCATAAAAATCAGAATTCACTTCCAGTAGCCACGCAAACAAATGGTGGTTTGTCCGCCGTTGGTGAGCAGTACCTCGAAAAACGACTTCCAGTAACCACTCAAACAAATGGTGGCTTGTTCAAACTCACAGTTTCACTCACAAGCCAACACCTTCCAGTAACCACACAAACAAATGGTGGCTTGTTCCGGCCAGAACTTACGCACCGTCTCGATGCCCTTCCAGTAACCACACAAACAAATGGTGGCTTGTTCCGGCACAGTCAAATAGTTGCTGTTGCGCTGCTTCCAGTAACCACACAAACAAATGGTGGCTTGTTCTGACAACTCTGCAAGCACACGGCCCAGCCCCTTCCAGTAACCACACAAACAAATGGTGGCTTGTTCCTCTACATTGCTCAGCATCCACACATAGCACTTCCAGTAGCCACGCAAACAAATGGTGGCTTGTTCCGCGTCTGGCGTCGTCGGCACCGCTGTCGGCTTCCAGTAGCCACGCAAACAAATGGTGGCTTGTTCATCAATATTCGCGTCAATGCCTTTAATCAGCTTCCAGTAGCCACGCAAACAAATGGTGGCTTGTTCCGAGTAGGTGACAGTCACTGTATTGGTGTTCTTCCAGTAGCCACGCAAACAAATGGTGGCTTGTTCTGTAGATGAGTGGGTTTAGAACGTCAATCTCTTCCAGTAGCCACGCAAACAAATGGTGGCTTGTTCGGATTTCGGTTCGTCGATGTGACGGTTGCGCTTCCAGTAGCCACGCAAACAAATGGTGGCTTGTTCATAAATAACATGGACCTGAGCATAGAAATACTTCCAGTAGCCACGCAAACAAATGGTGGCTTGTTCTAGCGCCTTGATATTGGCCGACGCCTTGCTCTTCCAGTAGCCACGCAAACAAATGGTGGCTTGTTCCTCGATTGGTCTGGTAACAAAGTAGATGCACTTCCAGTAGCCACGCAAACAAATGGTGGCTTGTTCCATTGGGCGATACAAGGATGCAAATCCATACTTCCAGTAGCCACGCAAACAAATGGTGGCTTGTTCCGTTCGCATCATTGACTTCGAGTCACACAACTTCCAGTAGCCACGCAAACAAATGGTGGCTTGTTCTCACTTGGCTTAACCCGTTGATTCAGCTTCAAAAAAGCATCACTGAATCTCAAAAAACTCAGACCTCATCTCCCATCAACGCCGTGCCACCCGCCGTCCAGTTGACCTTCGACGGCGCGTAGCCGCCCACGCTCACCACGCCCAGCAGCAGACCGTCCTGATCCGACAGCTCGAAGTGGCCCGCCACCTCCCCGCAGCCGCGCGCCGTTTGCCCGCCCAGCACGGGCGAGCGGCTGAACAAGTCCAGCGCTGCCAGCAAGGTGCTCACGTCTTTAGCAGTGGCCTTATCGATGATGAGGCGGCTTTTCAGCTCAATGCCCGCAGGCATGGCTTCGTAGCTGGTGAGGGTTTTGGTCGAATTTTTCATGTCGCCCATGGCCTGCACCAGTGTGTCGCGCTGCGCTTCGGTCAGGGCCAGCGCGGCTTTGAGGTCGGTGGCGTCTTGCCCCGCTTTTTCGGCCTTGCGCACCTGCGTCACCATCTTTTTGACCAGCGCTTCAGCGGCGGCGCGTTTGGAGTTGTTGCTGTTTCGGTCCACAAAGCGGTTTACCTCTTCTGCGTCCATCAGCTCCAGCACGTCGGTGTCGCTGTCCAGGTCTTTGCGCACACCGGCAAAGGCTTCGGGCGCCACATCGACCACCGGCATGAAGTGGCCGACCGACAGGCGCGACTTGACGCCCAGCCCGGCGCCGAACAGGTCCACGATGTGGTTGTCGGCCCGGCGCTTTTTGAGCGCGACCAGGTCGATTTCTTCATTGGCCTCGCTGGCAGCGTCTTGCCCCAGCATGGCTTCATAGACCTGGTGCAACGTCCATGGTTGGCCTGCGGCGGCAGCGGTTTCCATCAGAGGCTGCACGGCCAGACGGCGCAATTTGCCGCGCATGGTGGTGGCCGGGATGTAGGCGGTTTTCTTGGGCTGGCCGTCGCTGTCCACGCCGCGCGTCATCTTAGGGTGGCCGTCCTGATCGGGCAGCTTGATGGACACGGGTTGCACCGTGGTGAGTGTGGCGTTGATGATGATTTTTTGCATATAAAAACTCCCTTTAAATGGATAACAGCGAGAAGCCGAAAGCTTTGCCAGTGCTGCCCACGCCAGAGCGCAGCGCAGCCTGAAAAGCGGTGGCGTCGGTGACCTTGAGCACGCCGGTGAAGTCGGTGGCGTCGAGGGTGAAGTTGCGGCCGGATTGGTCTGACACGCGGGCGATGTCGCTGGTGCAATGCACCGCGACGACCTCAAAGCCGTGACGCAGCCCCTGCTTGCCCAGCCAGGCTTGCCGGGCCGCGTGGTCGCCACGGGCCGGGTAGATGTGGCGCCCGCGCACCTTGCTGGCCACACTGGCGCGCAAGCTGAACAGGCGCAACTCGCCCACCGGCACCTCGGGCAAAGCGGCGCCTTCGGCGTCCAGCGGCGCAGCGGTGCGGACGGTGAGCGTGTCGCCGTTGTCGCGCCAGAGATGGGGCGCGCCGTGAGTCAGCGCGGCCACCATGCGGTGGATGGGGTAGCCGCTGAGACTGGCGGGCTTTTTGATGCTGAACTCTTTCATGGTTTGACGCCTTTCACGACGGGTGGGCGAACGGTCCAGTCTTCAGTGGTGGCGCCTGATTTGGTGCAGATACGTACCAGCCGTTTGTCCACGGACACAAAGATGGATTGCGCGGCGATGGGCGCTTTGTCGAACAGCATGAAGATGCGCGGCTCGCGCCCGTCCCAGCTAGCGAGTTCGGCGGCGAAGGCTTCAAAGCGCGTCAGGCGCGACTTCTGAATCACGGGCACGGCCAGATCGAGTTGCAGAGTGGCCGAACCGGGCCGCACGATGGCCCACCCGGACTGCATGCGGCTCAGCGAGGGCTTGCCGGTCATGGCGTAAGAGCCGCGCAGCACCTGCCCGACATCGGCCCAATCGTCGCCCGTGGGTTGGATGAAGTGGCGGCCAAAGTTGGTCATAAAGAAGGCGGCGGTGCTCATAAGGCAACTCCCTGGGGCACGGCACAGATGGCGCGGTGCTGGGGCAGCCAGTAAGCCGGGCGCCAGGCGGCATCGGCCCGCACGGCGTTGGCGTCGCCCTGCCACATGGGCAAGGGCACCGGGCGCAGCGGCTGGCCGGTGGCGTCGGCAATGCCATCGAGTTCCGATTCAATGAGCTGCCAGCCGCGCACTTGTCCGAAACCGGCGGTGCGTTTCTTGCCAATGAATTCGACCTCTTGCAGCAGCTCCAGCACCTGCTCCGGGTCGCCTTGGGCGTGCCACTGGATGGCCTGGGCCGTGATCGTCTGGTAGCCGTTCATGACGTTGCCAAAATCGCTGCGCCGGGTCAGGCCGATGTGGCGGTGGGGCTGACCGTTTTTACCCTGCTTGATGAGGTCGGGGTCCAGGTCATGGGTGGCGCGCAAGCCCGCAATGAACCCGTGCTTGCCCCGCTCAATCGGGCCGACTGGCAGCGCCACGCTGGCGTGGTACAGACCGTCCCGACATCGCAGGGGGATGGCGGCGTGGGCCTTGTCCACGTCTTGCAAGGTGTCAAACAGGATGGCGCCCAGCAAGCCGTCCAGGGTGAGCGTGCTGATGATGGCGGGCGTGACCAGCTCGACCTTGATGGTGAATCGTTCCATGTATTCGCTCCCGAAAATTCATTGTTCGTATGGCTCCATTTAACCACTCGCCAAATGGCACTTGTTTATATAACAAATCAGGCTACAGCCCCCGTGCAATGTGCGTGAGCAGCTACTAAATAAATAGCAACTGCATGGCACGCCACAAGGTCGCCCAGCTGCTGGAACGCAATATTCGGTTCTCTGGCCTGCGCTCTGACTGCACCCTACGCAACCAGAGCGAACTGGCAGATGCCGGTCGCCGGTTGGTGGGCTATTTGGTGGATGGGGCGAGGTGGTCAAGCCGCGACGCGCTTGCGCGTTGTCGCTCTTGGACGAGCAGTTAAATTTCGCTCCACCTCCATGCGAAGTGCAGCATTGATCCGTGACTGATAGCCAGTCCCTTTCGACTTGAAGAACTCCAAAATGTCCGCATCCAAACGGACAGAGGTGAGAACTTTTGTCGGGGTAGCCTGTGGCCCACGTCCGCGCTTTAGCACTGGCGCACCCAGCATGTCCTCGGTCCATGCTGAATTGTCTGGGTCGTTGACCTTAGCCGAGGTTTTCTTTGGCAACTTGGCGGTAGTAGCGAGCTTCATGTTTTTCTGCCTTTCGCAGCGATATCACGTGAGGCCCTTTCGGGCGCTCGATGTAAACCATCACAACCACATCTGCCTCAAGAAGACCGAAGCAAACCAAGCGCTCTTCGCCATAGTCTTGCCGTTTGTCCTCGCGGGTCACTGTGAAGTGGTCCCAGATTGCATCGCATCCAACGAAGTCAAGCCCGTGATTTTTGATGTTCAGCTTGCGCTTAGGTTCGTCCCATGTGAGCATATTAATTGTATCTACAAAATACTAGAACTCAAGGTGAAATTTAACGTTGGCGCTGTCCGGCACGCAGCAAGCGCCACGAAGCGGCAACCTGCTGTTGTGTGTCCGTGTGGGCCGAAAAGTTAGAAGTCTTGCCAAGCATTGAATTGAACCACAACCAACACTGTCAAAAACCCCGATAGAAGAGCACATCCTGAAAAAGCGAAACCAAGAACGCCTCCCGCGGCTGATAAACCATGTTGCCTCGACCGACTGGCTGCTGCGCACCGCCGCCATGTCGCCCGATTCCAGCAACTGGGTCGCCAAGGCCCGGGTGGGAACGCAGACCGCCACCGGCTGCCCCGTTGCCAACAGTGGCGCCAGGTAAGCCCGCGTTTTGCCCAGCCCCGCCGCGCCCTCCAGCAACAGCGGCGCCCCGCCAGTGTCCAGATGCGCCTGGACCCGGCTGGCGAACTGCGTTTGCTCTTTGCTCCGATACACACGAACTCCTTTGTTTGAGTGGCTCCATTTAACCACCCGCCAAATGGCACTCGTTTATATAACAAATCTACCTGCAGCCCCCGTGCGACCTTCGTGAGCAGCTACTAAATATATAGCGACTGCATGGCACTCTACAAGGTCGCTCAGCGACTGGAACGCAATGCATGGTTCTCAAGCCTGCGCTCTGATTGAACCCTCCGCAAACAGAGCGAACTAGCGGATGCCGGTCGTCAATTGATAGGCTATTTGGCGGATGAGGCGAGAGCGTCAAGCCAGCGTTCAGGGCGGGGAGTTGCTTCGTTTGGGGCAAGCGTCGTTCATTCTGTGGGCTGTTTGTTTTATGACTTCTTAAAACCCATTGCAGCAGCCAACTTGCCGAAATTCCACATCCAAACCGGCCATTCAGACCTGCCTTTGCAGGTCAAAAATGCGCCCACATTTGGTTTTCGAAGTGCTTTAATTATTCCGTTGACGGAATGTATGCAGCTCGCTATAGTCCACGAATGACTTGGGACGTTGAATACACAAATGAATTCGGTGACTGGTGGGCGGAGCTGTCTGAGGGCGAACAGGAAGCTCTTGATTCGAGCGTGCGATTGCTGGAGGCTTGCGGGCCAGGGCTTGCCTATCCGCACAGCAGTGGCATCAACGGCTCAAGGCATAAACACATGCGAGAGCTGCGCACTCAGCAGGGTGGAAAACCTTTGCGCACGCTATACGCCTTTGATCCACGTCGCTCAGCAATTTTGCTGATTGGCGGAAACAAAACTGGGGATGATCGCTGGTACGACATCCACATTCCTATAGCCGACCGACTTTACGACCAGCATATTGCACAACTTCGAAAGGAAGGACTGATCGATGGCAAATAAATTTAGTGAACTGCGCGCTCGCATGACACCACAGGCGCAGGCGCGCTCTGCGGCCAGCGCGCAAGTTATGTTGGCTGAAATGCCTCTGAACGAACTGCGCCAAGCGCGTGGACTTTCCCAAAAAATGTTGGCAGACGTGCTGCATGTTCAGCAACCGTCCATCGCCAAAATGGAAAAACGAACCGACATGTATTTATCCACTTTGCGCAGTCACATTGAAGCCATGGGTGGTCAATTAGAAATAGTTGCACGGTTCCCGGATGGTGCGGTCAAAATCAGCAACTTTGCCGAACTCGGTCAATCAGCGGTGGCTTGACCCAGCAAGCAACGATTTTTGAGGTCGACGTCTCTTCCGCTCGACCAGCTCCTGGAGACCGACAGCAGCAGTAGGGGTGGCCTAACTGCGAGCCAGAGACCGCACGCCTGATTCTGCGTGACTTGGTAAACGCCACCATCGGTTTCGAGCAACTCGCCAAATGGCACTCGTTTATAGTAACTACTCAGCTCCCAATGGAGATCAATCTGAGTTCGCTATGAAATAGTGAGCGAGAATCGGGTTCGATGCAAAGCCTACCCGACCTCACCCAACTCAGCCATGCACAAAAGGATGAGCTGATCA
>Ga0209123_1000396_pt1 | contig 59217 bp, 50 predicted proteins | sample BarGraIncu00431A_FD_184500 | JGI IMG/M metagenome (GOLD analysis project Ga0209123, IMG submission 184500) | Arctic peat soil microbial communities from Barrow, Alaska, USA - Barrow Graham LP Incubations 004-31A (SPAdes) (version 2) | ecosystem: Environmental > Terrestrial > Soil > Wetlands >... | reverse complement strand
CATGAACACCTCCGATATTTTTGGGATGTTCATGCTTACCATGTGGTGGCTATTCGATTGTCAGAGAACGTGGCAGTCTACGATGTCCTGGCACATATTTTTGTCCACGATGTCGTGGCACTCATCACGTAGAACGTAGAACGTAGAACCTGGCACGTAGCACAGATCTTAGAACGAACAGCTTTCAAGAGGGGCATATGGGAGAGTTTTGCGAGGATGGGTTTGAAGTGTTGAAGGTGGATAAACGGGAATTCGTTCCCACGACTCTCGAGGACGAACTGCGGGTGGATAAGCTCTGCAGCGACCTTTTACACCGTTTTTACTGCGAGAGCATGGAGGCCGGACTAACCCCGGAAGAGGCCACGGCGCTCGCCGGAGCTGCCGACTACTTCATCAGGGATTTCGTGGTCTCGATCAAGGCGCGCAGCATTTTTGACGAGCGCCCCGGCATCGTGCGCCAGTTCGCCGCCAACTGGTACATCGTCAACACCATGGAACCCCTGGTGGAAGAGATCGATGGCTACCTGGCCGGCATCAAGGGCTTCTACCGCTTCCTGCACGGACATCAGCTCATTTCGCTCAAGTTTCTCCAGGCGATAGAGGCGGAGTGCGCGGACCGGGAATACTACGCGAGCCGGATCGAGTCCTTCTGGGACATCAAAGGTGACGGATACCTGGCCTGGGAGAAGGAGTGCTCGCTTAAGGATGCCTGAAAAAACCTGCTGTCACTTGACCTGCACCGCCCGCGTCCAATCTCGGTCGACCGCTGACTGGAGCCCGCCTGCTTGAAAACCCTTGTTAGTAAGATCCAACGTCAGAGGCTTTTTGAACCCGGGGAAACTGTCATAGTGGCGGTTTCCGGCGGAGCGGATTCCGTCGCTTTGCTGGATATCCTAAGCCGCCTCGAAGCGGGGCAGTTGCGCCTGGTGGTGGCTCACGTGAACCACGGCCTGCGCGGTGAGGCGTCCGATGGTGACGAGGAGTTCGTCTCCGGGCTCGCCGCGCGCTACGGTTTTCCTTTCGAGTCGCAGCGCTCAGACGTCGCCGGTCTTTCCCAGAGCTTGCACATTTCCTTGGAGGATGCCGGCAGAAGGGAGCGCTACCGTTTTTTTGCCCAAATCGCAAAATGCTATGGAGCCGCCAGCATTGCCCTGGCCCATCACCGCGACGACCAGGCCGAAACGGTCCTGATCCGCCTGTTGCGCGGGGCCGGCGGGGCAGGGCTGAGCGCCATGGGGAGCCTGTCGCAGGGAATGCTGAAGCGGCCGCTGCTCCCGATTTCCCGGGCCGAGATCGAGCAGTATCTGAAGGGGGCGGGGCTAAGCTACCGAACCGACGCAAGTAATGCCGATACGACTATTCTCCGTAACAGCATCCGTCACGAACTGATCCCTCTGCTGGCGCGCTACAACCCGAAGATATCTGAACGTTTGGCAGCGACGGCGGAGATCCTCGCCAGCGACGAGGAACTCCTGCAGGGACTCACCGAGGCGGCCTACGCCCGGATCGTCCGGTCCGATCACGGCGCGCTTACGCTTGCTGTCGATGAATTGGCACGCGAGCCGCGCGGGCTTCGGCTGCGTCTCTACCGGCACGCCCTCTGCGAACTGCGCGGAGACCTGCAACGCATCGGTCTTTCTCACCTGGACTCGATCGACCGTTTGGTCCTTTCCGAGCGTCCCAACTGCCGCATCAAATTGCCGGGGGACTGCGTCGTTTCTCGAAGCTACCATGCGCTTCGCTTCACGAGCGATTGGGCGGCCGAGGAGCCCGGCTTTGCGCTGGACATCGAGGGCCTCGGGAGCCATCAGCTTGCCGACGGAAGGCGCCTGCGGGTGGAAAGCGTTCCGCGTCCGGACAGTCTTGACGCCGGTTCGCGCCGGGTGGTCTACCTCGACCCTGCGGCCGCCCCCTTCCCCTGGCTTTTGCGCGGCTTCGCCGCGGGGGACCGTTTCCGGCCGCTCGGGATGACCGGTGCTCAGAAAATAAAAGATTTGTTCATGAATGAAAAGATTCCTGTCTCCGAGCGTCGCCGTATACCGCTCCTCATAAGTGCCGGACGGATCCTTTGGGTTTGCGGTATCAGGGTGGCGCATGAGGCCCGCGTCTGCTCCGCGACAGGGCCCATTTTGCGGGTTGAAATTCTTGAAATTACACCTTAAAGCACTTGTCAATGGGTCCCCTTTGTGGTAATCCTTTTGTTCATTTGAATTCTTTTTCCCGGTCTGGAAACGACTTGGGAGCATCTAACTAGAAGGCAGCTTGGCCCGGACGCCGGGGACCATGGTTTGCAGCATTCTGACAATCGGGAGGAAACTTGAATCAATTCTATAAGAACCTGGCGCTCTGGCTGGTGATCAGTCTAATGATGATCCTGCTGTTCAACCTCTTCAACAAGCCGAAGCCGACCCAGGAAAAGCTGGACTACAGCGACTTCATTGAGGCTATAGATACCGGCAAGGTGAAGAATGTCGCCCGGCCGATCGCTTCCGTCATCATCCAGGGTAACGAGATCATCGGCAAATATGCCGACGGCAAGGAGTTCAGGAGCTACAAGCCTGCCGACGCCAACCTGACCGAAACCCTGCTGGAAAAGCATATCCCGACTTCGGCACGCCCGGAGGAGGAGCGCTTCTCCTGGTTCTCACTGCTGGTCTCCTGGTTCCCGATCATCTTCCTGGTTGCGGTCTGGATCTTCTTCATGCGCCAGATGCAGGGCGGCGGCGGCAAGGCGATGGCCTTTGGCAAGAGCCGCGCCAAGCTTTTGACCGAAACCCAGGGACGCATCACCTTCGAGGACGTGGCCGGCATCGAGGAGGCCAAGGACGAACTGGAAGAGATCATCAATTTCCTGAAGGATCCTAAGAAGTTCACCAAGCTGGGCGGCAGAATCCCCAAGGGCGTGCTTCTCATGGGCCCCCCGGGAACCGGTAAGACGCTTTTGGCCCGCGCCATTGCAGGCGAGGCCGGTGTTCCCTTCTTCTCTATCTCGGGTTCCGACTTTGTCGAGATGTTTGTCGGCGTGGGTGCCTCCCGGGTACGCGACCTGTTCGTGCAGGGGAAAAAGAGCGCGCCTTGCATCATCTTCATTGACGAGATCGACGCCGTGGGACGCCACCGCGGAGCCGGGCTGGGCGGCGGACATGACGAGCGCGAGCAGACCCTGAACCAGCTCCTGGTCGAGATGGACGGCTTTGAATCCAATGAAGGCGTGATCCTGATCGCCGCCACCAACCGTCCCGACGTGCTTGACCCGGCACTTCTGAGGCCGGGCCGCTTCGACCGTCAGGTCGTGGTGCCGCGCCCCGACGTCAAGGGCCGCGAGATGATCCTGAAGGTGCATACCAAGAAGACCCCGCTTGCCCCTGACGTCGACCTTGGCGTCATCGCCCGCGGCACACCCGGTTTCTCCGGCGCCGACCTCTCCAACGTCGTTAATGAGGCGGCCCTGCTGGCGGCCCGCAAGGAGAAGAGCTGCCTTGAGATGATCGACTTTGACGACGCCAAGGACAAGGTCCTCATGGGCGTCGAGCGTCGCTCCATGGTGATCTCCGACGAAGAGAAAAAGAACACCGCGTATCACGAAGCGGGACACACCCTGGTCGCCAAACTCATTCCCGGAACCGACCCGGTGCACAAGGTTTCCATCATCCCGCGTGGCAGGGCGCTTGGCGTCACCATGCAGCTTCCTATCGAGGACAAACACAGCTACTCCCGCGAGTCGCTCCTGGACCGGATCGCGGTCCTCATGGGCGGGCGTGCCGCCGAAGAGCTCATCTTCAAGTCGATGACGACCGGTGCCGGCAACGACATCGAGCGGGCCACCGAAATTGCGCGCAAGATGGTTTGCGAGTGGGGCATGAGCGAGAAACTCGGACCGGTCAGCTTCGGCAAGAAGGACGAGCAGATCTTCCTCGGCCGCGAGATGGCGACCCACAAGAACTACTCCGAGGCGACCGCAGTCGAGATCGACGGAGAGATCAGACTGATCGTGGAACAGAACTACGCCCGGGTGCAGGAGCTTTTAGCTTCCAACATTGAAAACCTGCACAGGGTTTCCTTGGCTCTCATCGAGAAGGAAAACCTGACCGGCGAGGAGATCGACCGCATCATGGCGGGCGAGACCCTTCCGCCCGACGCGACCCTTCCGCCTGCGGCGACCGTAGCGGCATGATTCCAGCGGCCACGGCCTGGGAGCTTTCCCGGCGCAGCTTAAGCCTGGAGCGCCCCCTGATCATGGGGATTTTGAACGTCACCCCGGACTCCTTTTCCGACGGCAACCGCTTCTTCAGCTGCTCCGCTGCTGTGGAGCGGGCGCTAGAACTGGAACGAGAAGGTGCCGACATCATCGATATCGGCGGGGAGAGCACCCGACCCAACGCTCCTGCCGTCGATCTGGCGCAGGAGCTGAGCCGGGTGGTCCCGGTCATCGAGGCCTTAGCTGGAAGGCTGCGGGTGCCGATCTCGGTGGATACCTACAAAGCGGGTGTGGCGCGGGCTGCCTGCGCAGCCGGAGCCGAGATTGTTAATGACGTTAGCGGGCTTCGCTTTGATCCCGCCATGGCGCAGGCGGTTGCCGAGGCCGACGCTGGCCTGGTCGTCATGCATACCCGGGGAACCCCCGACCATATGCAGGCAGACACCCGGTACGTCGACCTGATTGCCGAGGTGAAAGAGTATCTCCTGGCATCCCTGGCTCTTGCCCAGGATGCCGGAATCCCCGCCTCCCGCATAGCGATCGACCCGGGGATCGGATTCGGGAAGAGCGTCGCGGGTAACCTGGAACTGATTAGAAGGCTTTCCGAGTTCATACCGCTGGGCCGGCCGATTCTGGTGGGCCCCTCACGTAAATCATTCATTGGAAAAGTGCTGGGGGACCCGAACCGTGACCGGACCTTCGGCACGGCGGCGACCGTTGCCGTTTCGATTTTGAACGGTGCCTCCATTATCAGGGTGCACGATGTGGCTGCCATGAGAGACATCGCGGTCATGGCGCGGGCTCTCGCCTAAGTTTCCCAAGCATTTATGGTGCTGATGAGCTACCTCCTGCAAAACATAGACGTGCTGCAGGACCTCCTGGATCTTCTGCTGACCGGCCTGATCATCTGGCGCCTGGCCAGGCTCATGAAAACCGTCCTGGCACTGCGCATTCTGACCGCCCTCTTGGCGCTTGTCGCTGGTCATCTGCTGGCGCGCCTACTTTCCCTGCAGACCGTTCGGCTCATCTTCGATACTTTCCTGGCCTCTTCAGTCGTGGTGCTTGCGGTCATTTTCCAGACCGACATACGCCGCGCTTTTGCTGCTCTCATTCGCAGTCGGGCGGTCAAGGACGTCGAGATGTCGGACCTGATCGACGAACTGGTCTTCGCGGTCGGTGGGCTTTCCCAAAAGCGCATCGGTGCGCTGATCGTCATCGAGCGGAGCATCCAGGTTGACAGCTACCTGGCGGTCGGGACTGAAATCGACGCCAAGGTCACTAGTGAGCTGATCTCCTCCATCTTTTTGCCCTACTCGCCGATCCATGACGGGGCGGTCATCATCCAGCGCGGCAAACTGACCAGGGCCGGCTGTTTTCTCCCACTGACCCAGAACTTCGAGGTGAGCAAGAGTCTCGGCACCAGGCACCGTGCCGCCATGGGGCTGAGCGAGTTGGTGGATGCCGTGGTGATCGTGGTCTCCGAAGAGACCGGGACCGTTTCCGTCTTCGTAGGGGGGAAAAAGACCACCAACCTGGATCCTCCCGCGCTTGGCAAGCTGCTGAGGCGACTTGTCGAGCAGAGGTGGATTAAATGACCGAGGCTAGAGCTACTGATCAGGTCATGGCGGTGAGACTGCTTTCCCTGCTGTTGGCGGGGCTCCTTTGGCTGGGGGTTACCCTGGAGCATTCCGGTGAGGTGAAGTTGCAGGTACCGGTCGTTTTGGAGCATATGCCGGCCGGGCTCCTGCTCGCATCCACCCCACCGGGAGTGCTGGAGGTGACGGTATCAGGTCCCCGTATCCTGCTTTTGGGCCTCCGGTTGCGCGGCGCCGGCTGCCTGCTGGATCTGTCAGGTGCGCAGGCTGGGGCGGCCAGCTTCAGCGCGCCTGATGGTAACTTCAGCCTGGACCGCGAGCTAAAGGTCGTCCGGGTCTTTCCGTCCGCAATACGTTTAACGCTCGTTAAGGCAGCGCCTGCGCCACGGTGAGGCGTTTTTCCTCCATTATTTCAAAGGACTATTTTGGGAGTTTTCAGCTGTCCACGTGGCCAAGGCCGCACGGTGGCTCTTTTTCCCCATTTTTTGCAGCAACTTAATTTATCGAGGTGAAGCAAATGAAAAAACTTTTCGGTACCGACGGGGTTCGCGGCGTGGCCAATGTGTATCCCATGACCGCGGAAATGGCGATGCAGATAGGTCGAGCCGCTGCCTATATTTTTAAGAACGGCAAGAAGCGCCACAGAATCGTCATCGGCAAGGATACCCGTCTTTCCGGTTACATGCTGGAGAGCGCCCTGGTCGCCGGAATCTGTTCTATGGGCGTGGACGTCCTGCTGGTCGGCCCGCTGCCGACGCCGGGCATTGCCAACATCACCTCCTCGATGCGCGCCGACGCAGGGGTGGTGATCTCGGCCTCCCACAACCCGTTCGAGGATAACGGCATCAAGTTCTTCTCGCGTGACGGCTTTAAGCTACCGGACGAAATGGAGCTGATGATGGAGGAGCTGATCTTTTCCAAGCGGATCGATTCGCTGCGCCCGACCGCGAAGGAGGTCGGCAAGGCCTACCGTATCGACGACGCGGCCGGCCGTTATGTGGTGTTCCTGAAAAGCACCTTCCCGAAAGACCTCGACCTCTCGGGGATGAAGATCGTGCTCGATTGCGCCAACGGAGCCGCCTACAAGGTAGCGCCCGCCGTCTTCGAGGAACTGGGGGCTGAGGTGATCAGCATCGGAGTGAAGCCCAACGGCTTCAACATCAATGCCGACTGCGGCTCGCTGCACCCGGAGGTGATGAGTGAGGCGGTCAAACTCCACGGCGCCGACCTCGGCATCGCCCTTGACGGCGACGCGGACCGGGTGATTTTCGTGGACGAGTATGGCAATGTGGTGGACGGCGACCGGATTATGGCGATCTGCGCCACCGACATGCTCAAACAGGGGACCTTGAAGCACAATACCCTGGTGGCGACCGTCATGAGCAACATGGGGCTCGATATCGCCATGAAGCGCGCCGGCGGCGAGATTATCAAGACCGCGGTCGGCGACCGCTACGTGGTTGAGGAGATGCTGAAGGGTGGCTACAACCTCGGAGGCGAGCAGTCCGGGCACATGATCTTTCTGGACCATAACACGACCGGCGACGGGGTGCTGAGCGCCCTGCAGGTGCTCGCCATCATGCAGGGGCGCGGCAAAAGACTCTCCGAACTCGCCCTGGTCATGGCTCCGCTTCCCCAGGTGCTGGTCAACGTCCGCCTGGCGCAGAAGACGGACATCATGCAGGTACCGGAAATAGCCAAGCTGATACGGTCGGTCGAGGAGAAACTGCAGGGTGAGGGGAGAGTGCTGATCCGCTATTCCGGCACCGAGCCGCTACTGCGCATTATGCTGGAAGGGTCAGACGAGGGCGAAATCCGGAACTGGGCAAACGAGATTGCCGCGACGGTTTCCGGGGCATTGGGAGGTGAGGCGCGTGGCTAGACTGGGAGTTAATATTGATCATGTGGCAACGCTGCGGCAGGCACGGGGCGGCAACGAGCCCGATCCGGTAGCGGCTGCGGCTCTGGCCGAACTGGCCGGCGCGGACGGCATTACCATACACCTTCGGGAGGATCGCAGACACATTCAGGACCGTGACCTGGAGATCCTGCGCCAGACCATTCACACCAGATTGAACCTCGAGATGGCCGCGACCGACGAGATGGTCGCCATCGCGCTCGCCATCAAGCCCGAGGCTTGCACCTTGGTACCTGAGAAACGGGCTGAGTTGACTACCGAGGGGGGGCTGGACGTTCGGATTCATCAGGAAGCCTTGAAGGGTGTCATCGAGAAGCTTCAGGCCGGGGGGATTATCGTGAGCCTGTTCATTGATCCGGATCCCGACCAGATCAAGGCTGCCAACAAGGTGGGAGCGGATTACATTGAAATCCACACCGGTGCCTTTGCGGATGCTGCGGACTGGATCATTGAGAAGCAAGAGCTGATCAAGATAGAGAACGCGGTAAAGCTTGCCAAGAAACTCGATCTGGGTGTCAACGCAGGTCACGGCCTCAACTATGTCAACGTCAAGAAAGTTGCGGCAATCGGGGGGATCGAAGAGTTCAACATCGGCCACTCCATCATGTCCAGGGCAATACTGGTGGGACTCGACCGTGCGGTGCGCGACATGTCGGAATTGGTTCGCTACGCGTGAGGCGATGAAGCCGTTGAGTCGGTAAGTCGTTAAGTCGTTAATTCGCAATTCTTGCCTTGTATCATGGCAGTACACTGAGTTAAACTGGGCATTGGTAAAAAGTGCCTGTCACAAGATTGGTCGTACCTGAAAGAAAAAACAGTCAGAAATATCAAATCAACCTATTAGGAGACCCGTTATGTCTAAAGCTTGCGCCCGTCACATTTTAGTTGCCACCGAAGCCGCCGCTCTTGCACTGAAGAACCAGATCGAAGCTGGCGCAGATTTCGCCGTGGTCGCACGCGATAATTCTTCCTGCCCTTCGGGTAAGCAGGGTGGTGCTCTGGGAGAGTTCGGCCCGGGCCAGATGGTGAGAGAGTTCGACGAAGTCGTTTTTAGCGGCGAAGTCGGGAAGGTCCTGGGACCGGTGAAGACGCAATTCGGCTACCATCTGATCGAGATTACCAGCCGTACTGCTTAAGGCCGCTGGTTAAAGGGGAGTAGATGGAAGCTCAAGGTAAGGCAGCGGAGAAATCGCTCCTGAGGCGGATTTTCAGTACTGAGACGGCGATTTGTTGCGTGGGGATCGGCTGCATGGTTTACGGCGTCGTGAACGGCCTTAAAGTGATGCCGCTTTTCTTCGGTCTCTGCATAATCGGCGGCAGCGTCATGCTCCATTTCGTCAGAAAAAAGGACTGGGACGCGCACTGGTCGGACATGGACCGGATCCGCAAGGAGCACGAACAGCGAATGGCTGATGAGCAGGCAAAAGAAAAGAAGATTGAATAGTTAAGAAGGGCGGGGTAGTTTACTCCGCCCTTCTTTTATGTTTGTAACAAAGGTAGGGTAAGACGGTAAATTAGCGACTTCAAAGGGGCCTGAAAAGTCCCCTCTCCCGGAGGGGGAGGGATAGGGAGGGGGAATCCCCTGGCAGACAGTCGCCGCAAGTAGGGCCAGAGTGCTAAACAGGTTTCTGGTCGGCCGGGAGATTCAATGCCCCGCCGGCTTGGTGTGGCGCTCCGGTTTCTTGAGCAGCAGCAAAAGCGGAATGATGATCAGGAAAGCAAGCCCCACCACGAAGAAGATCCGGTTGTAGGCGAGCATGGCAGCCTGTCTGCGGACCGTTCCGTAGATGATAGCGATGGCATCCTTCTCGGCCGCCACGGCGTCCACTCCGCGCGACATGGTGGCGTTTTTCAGCATGGCGATCCTGGACTGGACCAGCGGGTTGTAGGGAGTTACGTGCGCCACGAGGCCGGTCTGGTAGAACTGGCTGTAGCGGGAAAGGAGCGTCGCGGAGATCGCTATGCCGACGCTGCCGCCGATGTTGCGCAAAAGGCTGAAAATCCCGGTTGCGTTCCCCATCTCCTGCTTGGCAATGGTGGAGAGGGTGACGGTCGTCAGCGGGACAAAGGTCATGGCAAGTCCCACCCCGAGCACGATGCGCGGCCCGACGAAGTCGCGGTAGGCGGCGTCGAGCGAAAACCTCTGCATGATGAACATGGAACAGGCCCCGGTGATAAGCCCCAGGAGCACTACCTTCCTCCCATCGTAGCGCTGGATTATGGCGCCGACAAAAGGCATGCAGATCAGCGTGGCGATCCCCCCCGGAGCCAGCACCATTCCCGCCATGGTGGCATTGTAGCCCATGAGAGTCTGCAGGAAGAGCGGTATCAGCATGATGGAGCTGTACAGGCAGAACCCGACCGCGAACATGATGAGGTTTCCCGCCGAAAAGGAGATGTTCTTGAAGAGACGCAGGTTGACGATCGGGTGCGGATGGGTCAGCTCCACATAGACCAGAGAGATCAGGGTTAGGGCGGAGATTGCCGAGCAGGCCAGAATGAAGGGGGAGTTGAACCAGTCCTCCTGCTGTCCCTTGTCGAGCACGATCTGGAGCGCGCCGAGCCCGATGACCAGCAGCGCCAGCCCCCAGTAGTCGACGCTCATTTTTTCCTTGGTGCGCTTTAGGTAGCTCGGGTCGTAGATGAAAAAGCTTGCCATGACGACGGCCACGATCCCGATCGGAATGTTGATGTAGAAGATCCAGCGCCAGTTCATGTTGTCGGTGATCCAGCCGCCTAGCGCCGGGCCGATGATGGGGCCGAACATAGCACCGACCCCGAAGATCGCCATCGCCATCCCTTGCTGGTAGGGAGGGAAGGTTTCCATCATGATCGCCTGGCTCATCGGGATCAGGGCCCCGCCGGCTGCTCCCTGCAACACCCGGAAGAAGATCAGCATGCCGAGGCTCGGCGCCGCGCCGCACAGGAACGAGGCCATAGTGAAGAGGACGATGCAGGTGATGAGGAAGCGTTTCCTGCCGAAGACGCGGGCAAGCCATCCGGTCATGGGGAGGACGACGGCGTTACTGACCAGGTAGGAAGTAAGAACCCAGGTGATCTCGTCCGTGCCCGCGTTCAGGCTCCCCTGCATATGGGGGAGCGCAACGTTAGCGACGGAGGTGTCGACGATTTCCATGATGGCGGGGAGCATGACCGTGATGGTGATGAGCCACTTGTTAATATTTTTTTCAGCAGCTTCCATGGGGACCGATTAAAGAGGTAGACGACTAAAACGACTGAAACGATCTCAACGACTGAACGACTGAACGACTGAACGACTGAACGACTGAACGACTGAACGACTGAACGACTGAACGCCTTAACGCCTTAACGCCTCACCGTCTCTACCAGCCCTTGATAACCTCGCCGAACCGCTTTCCGGTCAAAATGGTAGGGACCACGCTCATGCCAACGCGCAGCAGATGCTCTGGGTCGCTGCGCTTGTCGATGGCTATCCGGACCGGGATCCTCTGAATCACCTTGACGTAGTTACCGGTCGCGTTTTCCGGCGGCAGCATCGAGAACGCCGAGCCGGTTCCCGCCATGATGCTCTCCACGGCCCCCTGGAAGGTGCGCCCCGGATAGCTGTCCACGGTGAATTCCACCTTTTGCCCCGGTTTGACGTCGGTGAGCTGGCTCTCCTTGTAGTTTGCCGTTACCCAGGCATCTTCAAGCGCGACCAGGGCCATGACCGATTGACCAGGCTGCACGTAGTTTCCCGGCTCGGCGGATTTTTTGGTGATGAAGCCATCGCTGGGAGCCACGATGCGCGTGTAGGAAAGGTTCAGCGCTGCCGTCTCAAGTTCACCCTGCTTCTGCGCAACCCTGGCGTCATTGGAGCCGGCAACCGACATCCCGACGACCGCCCGGGCGTGGTGTTCTGCTTCCTGGGCTTCCTTAAGCTGCATCTCGGCGATCTTTTTGGCGGTGTGCAGCCGGTCCAGCTGCTCTTTGGGGATGACTTCCTTGGCGAAGAGCGCTTCGCCGCGCGCCAGATCGAGATTCGCCTGGTCGAGCTTGGCCGTTGCCAGGCCGATGCTCGCCCGGGCGCTTTCCACCTGCGCGTAGTCGCCGGAGGTCTCGTTTCTTGCCATGTTCAGGGAGGCGGCAGCCGTCCGTGCGCGCGCCTGGTAATCGGAGGCGTCCAGTTCCAAAAGCAGATCGCCCTTGTGCACGAACTGGTTGTCGACGACGGTCACCCGCTTGATCATGGCAGGAATTCTGCTGGAAACTGAATGGACGTGAGATTCTATGAAAGCATTATCGGTCTCGATATGAGTCTTACTTTGTACCCACTGCCGCACTCCAAAGACTGCAGCGCAGATCAGTAGTAGCAGTAAGATGAGCGCGCCGCGCACTCTTTTGCTTGACCCCTTGGTGGCGGCTTTTGGTTCTTCGCTATCAATCGGCATTTCGCTTTCCTCTGCCATTACCTTCCTCCGGTATAGAATTTACAGCTCGCCCGTCGCTCTTTTCACCCTGGCTGCGGCCACCTGCAGGTCAAAGACACTCTGATAGTAGTCGGTGCGGGTTTGCGTCAAAAGCGTCTGGGCATCGACCACCTCGGTCGCGGTGCCGACTTTTTCCTGGTAGCGGTCCTTGGTGATCCTTAGGTTCTCGACACCCTGTTGAATCGCCTTTTCCACGACCCTGATCCTGGCTCCGGCGACCCTCAGGTCGTTTTGGGCCTGGGCCAGCTCCAGCGCCACCTTGGCCTCCAGGTCCCGCAGCCGCTCCTGGTCGCGGGAGCGCACCTGCACCGCCTGCCGCAACCGGGAACTGGTGGCAAGCCCGTCGTACAGGTTCACCTTCAGCCCGAGTAGCGCCGACATGATGGCCTGCTCGCGCACCTTGTCGTTTTGCATGTAGTTGAGCTCGAGTTTGGCGAAAAACTCCGGGTAATAATTGCTCTTCACCTCCTGAACCGCGAAATCGCCCGCGGCGACCGCATCTTTCAGGGCAGCGATCTCGCCTCTTTTGGAGAGGTCAGGCTGTGCCGGGCTGCCGGAGGGCGCTGCGCTCACCGGCTCTTCCTGGAGTTCGCCACGATGCTGCGCCGGAGCGCCGGTCAGGTAGTTCAAAAGCAGCCAGCCGTTGTCAACGCCGTTCATCGCACTGAGTTGCTTTTGCCGGCTGGCGGCAACCCGCACTTCAGCCTGGAGCAGGTCGTTCCTGGTCACAACTCCCTGCTCGAAAAGGGCCTGAGCCGTTTTCTGGTGGGAGGTCATCTGCAACGCCTCGTCATCGGCCGCCTTAACGAGCTTGTACGCCTCAAGGATGCCGTAGTAGGCGCGCACCACCTGGAGAAAGAGATCCTGTTGCGACCCTGAATAGTTGTGCTGCGCCGCGTCCCTGCGGCTTCGGGCCGCCCCTTCGCGGGCGTGGGTTTTACCGAAGTCGTACAGGGTGCTGTAGAGGGTGAGGTCCATTAGGGCGAAGTCCGCGTTCTGGGTCTCCAGAGTCTGGGAACCAAATTTGACCGCCTGCGCCTGCGGTTGGGCCTGGTAGCCCGCCATCAGGTCGACCCTGGGGAGCAGGCCGCTCTTGGCGACCTGAACCTCTTCCTGGGCAATCGCTATCTGGTAGTATTCCGCTTTCAGCCCCTGATTGGTCGCAGCGGCCCTGGTCAGGCAGTCCTTAAGGCTGAGCGGTTCGGCCCAGGCTGCGCTTGCCAGAGCTAACAGCGCTGCCGGCAAGAGTATGATTTTATACATGGAGTTCTCCAAGGATTTCAGCTACGGATCTTCTGCAACAGCGACTTCAGGGTCTCGACCTCCTGCGGGTCGAGTTTTACGGTAAACTTCGCCTGGGCGGAGGCGGCAAGCGGCGTCAGCACGGGGCGCAGCGCCTTCCCCTTTTCCGTCAGGCAGATCCGGTAGGCGCGGCGGTCCTCCGGGTGGCTGCGCCGGGCCAGGAGCCCTTCCTTTTCCAGCCTGTCGATCAGCCCGCCCATCGTGGTGCGGTCGATCTGGCTCCTGGCGGAGAGCTCCGACTGGGTGAGCCCGTCCTCCTGCCAGAGAAAGCCGAGCAGGCCAAACTGCCGGGGCGTCAGGTCGTACCCCTCAAAAGCCTCCTTGAATAGCACGCTGGCGCGCTGGTACGCCTTGGCCAGCAGGAAACCAACGCTCGCTCCAATGTCCAGCTGCTCTTTTTCCGGTTTGTTCATAAAAGGCCCGTCGGTCCCGTGTTTATTTAGGTGTTTTTGTCTTTTTATTGAGTGATACCGATTGCTTGGGTTGCGAAGCCGGCAGCCCTGGTTTCATGAGTGTATCATAGCGGGCAGCCAGAGCGCATTTTAGCTCATTATGCATATAATCAGTATGCTGTCAATATGGATCGGACACCCAGTTTTATTGGCAATTCCCCCCCTATTCATCGGGTACCTTGCAGGCAGTGACTGACTGAAAATGCCGACTTACATAAGGAGGACAACTGTGGTAGTATGCCCGACCTGATGATCCTTAGCGCCGGCTCTTATTTCGATGCTGGCCTGCCCATTGCTATAAATAACTCGAAATGCTGTAGCCGTCAGAGTCACGCGGTCTTTGGTACCCCGACGGTTTATATATGTGTTGCTAGTGAGCCAAGGAGAAATTTCATGAAGATACTGCTTCCCGTTGCCGGGAAAGGGACTCGACTCAGACCGCACACTCATACCAAAGCGAAGTCTCTGGTTCACGTGGCGGGAAAGACTGTACTGGAACATATCATCTCCCGCCTGATTCCTCTGGATGCGGCAGAATATCTCTTTATCACCGATGAGAACGGCGGCCAGATCAGGGATTTCATGGAAGCCGCCTTCCCGAGCCTTCCCTGCCGCTACATCATCCAAAAGGAGCGTCAGGGTCCGGCCCACGCCGTTGCCCTTGCCGAACCCTTCGTCGAGCCGGGGGAGGATCTGCTGATTGTGTTTAACGACACCATCTTCGACGCGGACTTGACCGGAATCCGTGCGCTCTCCGCCGATTGCGACGGCCTGATTTATTCCAAGGAGGTCGAGGACTACCAGCGGTTCGGCGTCAACGTGGTCCAGGACGGGCTGATCGTCGACATGGTGGAGAAGCCGGACACCCTGGTGTCGAAGCTTGCCCAGGTCGGTCTGTACTATCTGAAAGACGGCGTCAGCTTCATGCACTACCTGATGCAGACCATCAACTCCGGCGAGACGGTGAAGGGCGAGTATTACCTGCCAGCCGTCTTCATGCGCATGATCCGGGACGGCCTTCGCTTCAAGGCGCCGGAGATCGACGCCTGGCTCGATTGCGGCACTCCCGAGACCCTGCTGCAGACCAACAGCTATCTCCTGGTCGGGCGTCATCACAACCATGGAGAGGTGATCGATTCTCTGCTGATCGAGCCGGTTCACATCGAGGAGGGGGCGGTCGTGCGGGGGAGCATTCTCGGACCGAACGTATCCGTTGCGGCCCGCAGCGTCGTGGAATCGAGCATTCTGCAAAATACCATCATTAACAGCGATTCGCACGTCAGCAACATGATCCTGCATGACTCGATTCTGGGCGATTCGGTCCAACTGATCGGCTCGACCAGGCGGATGAACATCGGGGACCATTCCCTCATTGAAATGCAGGGGTAGAGCTATTAAAAAAGGGGCGCCCGTTACTGGGCGCCCCTTTTGATTTCTGGCTGCCCGCGAGGGGCACCCCTGATGCGCTAATTTCTGGGCGCGGGGAGCCGATACAGCCTCTGGTAGAGCTCCATGGCGCTGACGACTTTTTTCACATACTCGCGGGTCTCGCGAAACGGGATGTTCTCGATAAATTCGTCCTGGGGGAGGCCGGCGAAGCTCTTCTGCCAGCGCTTCACGTTACCCGGTCCCGCGTTGTAGGCCGCGGCGGTGAGCGGGATGCTCCTGTCGTAGGTCGCCATCTGGTCCCTGAGGTACTTGGCTCCCAGCTTTATGTTGATTTCGGGACGGGTGAGACGCGCCGAATCTCCCCGGGAAATCGCCTCCGCGGTCGCCGGCATGATCTGCATCAGCCCGACAGCGCCGACCGGAGAAAGGGCGACCGGGGAGTAGTTGCTCTCGGTGCGCATGATCGCGTAGATGAGGCTCTCGGGAATTGCCGTCGCAGCGGCATTCTTGACGACTTCCTCCCGGTAGGCGAGCGGGTAGTTGATCCCCCAGACGGGCGCGCTTTCCTTGTCCGTGCGTTTCGGATTTTCCTTCGCCACCGCGTGCAGCGCACCGTTAAAGTTCTCCATCTCCAGGAATAGCCGGGCAATGCCCAGAGAATTTCTGTTCTTTCTGACCGCCGTAAGCTCCCGCGCCGCCTCGTCGAAGAGTCCAAAGCTTATCAGTGCCTTCTCCCGCTCGAAACCGGGCGGCATCGGGAGAGCTTCGCTGAGGTTCTTCGGCGGGACCGGAAAGGCTCCGAGGTCGCACCACCTGTTGCAGATGAGCGCGTAGTAGCCGAAGGGGTATTCGTCGGCGAGGCTCGCGTAGGCGCTGAGTGCTCCCTTGGTGTCCCCCGCGGTGCTGAGCGATTTACCCAGCCAGTAAAGCGCCTTTTCGCGCAACTCCGGGTTGGCGGCAAGCTTTCTCAGATAGCCGGCGGCACCTTGATAGTCTCGGGACTGGTAGCTGACCCAGGCGGCTTCCCAGAAAACTCCCCCGCTTTTCAAGGGGTCTGGATGGCTGGCCAGAAACCTCTGGAAGAGTTGCAGTGCCTCGCCCCATTTTTGCTGGTAGCGTTTCAGATACGCCGCGTCAAGCAGGGCCTCCTCGGCGACGCTTCCCCCCTGGGGCGTCTGTGCCAGTCGGAGCAATAACTCGTAGGCTTGCTCCGTCTTGCCGTTTTTGTCCAGGGACTTGGCGAGCCAGTAGTTCACCTCGTTTGCCTGCGCCGTGTCCGGCCCCGAAGTCACCCCTCTAAGTGTTTGCTCAGCCTCCTGATAACGCCTGGCCTTGTAGAGAGCCTGCCCGGTCCTGAAGCGCACCTTGGTGCCGAACTCCGGCGTCTCGGCGGCAAGCGGCAGCTCCGCGTAACTCTTGGCAGCCTGGGCAAAGCGCCCCAGATCGTAGAGTGTGCCGCTTCTTTTGAGGAGTTCGCCGGTACTGTAGGGGTCGATCTTCACCCCTTGGGCGGAGATTCTGCTCAACTCCGCCTGGGCCCTTTCGGCGAGAGAAGAGGTGGGGTGGCTGAGCCAGATGCCCCGGTAGATGGCCACCGCGGTTGCCGTCTCACCGAGCTTTTCGCGGCAAAGCGCCGAGCCTATCAGGGCAGAAAGCGAGTCGGAGCCGGAAGGGTAGCGCTCCAGGAAGGTTGCGTAGCTCTCCAGCGCCTCCTTGGGATAGCCGCCCGCCGCCAGGGTGTCGGCGTACAGTAGGACCGCGGGGCGCACCAGGCGGCTGTCCGGGTACTGTTTCAGTAATTTGAAAAGGGGGGGGAGCGCCTGGTCGACCCGGCCGAGCTTGGCGAGTGCTACCCCCTGCTGATAAAGGGCGTAGTCGGCCAAAAGGGGATAGCTGCCGGCCGCAATGGCCAACTGTCCGGCAGCTTCCTCCCAAAGTTCCAGCCGCACGCAGGCCATGCCGAGCAAAAAGGCGCGGGCTCCGCTACTGCTACTCTTGAGTGCCGCTTCCCGCGCGCCGGCAAAATCCTTCACCTTCATGCGGGCGGCAGCGCTTGCCAGCGGGCTGTCGGCAGTGGTGGTCTGGCTGAGAGCTAAGGAGGGGAGGGTGATGCTGAGAAGCAGTGCGGCGCTTGCGATGGTGCGGCAAAACATGGAGACTCCCTTGTCGGTGTGGCAGAAGCTAAACTACTATTTTTACCGGAGGGGGGTTGAAATAGCAAAGGAATTTTTCCTGCAGCTGCTTGCTCCCCCTGGTTTTTCCCCTGGTTCGGTATACGGCGCAAAAGGGTAAAGTCATTGACATTTAGCCGGCGCTTCTGCATTATCCGGATGATATCGATCTTCATTGGCGGCCTGGTATTGCGGCGTCTAATAATAATTTGTTGTCCCAGAAGGGGATTTTATGCGTAAAGGTAAAGAAGCTGTCCTGAAGCTCTTGAAGGGCGGGGAACCGGTGCCGTTCCGGCAGATGCTGAAGGCACTGGGAGTAGCCCGGGGGCAGGAGAGGGACCGCCTGGAGGGTCTGCTGGACACGCTCCTGGAAGCGGGCGAGATCGTCAAACTCCCCGGGCGCCTGTACGCGATCGCCGGGGCTGTGGGCGCGCTGCGCGGGAAGCTTTCCGTGCACCGGGACGGCTACGGCTTCGTAGCGCCGGAGGACGGCAGCGGCGACCTCTTCGTGCCGGCGCGCTACCTGCGCGACTGCATGAACGGCGACCTCGTGGAGGCGCAGGTGGTCGCGGTGCGGCGCGACGGCAAGAAGGAGGGAAGGGTGACCGCCCTGATCGAAAGGGGCGTCACCAGTGTCGTGGGTCGTTTCGAGGCGCTGGGGAAGGGGGGACGTGTCATCCCGGACGACCAGAGGCTCGGGCGCGACGTCGTGATCGCGCCGGGCGCGCTTGGTGGCGCGCGCGACGGCCAGGTCGTGCTGGCGCAGATCACCGGCTATCCCAGTAAGGTCGCCGGCCTGGAGGGGCGCATCTCCGAGGTGCTCGGGGACGCGAACGACCCCGAGGTCGAGGTGCTGACGGTCATCAGGAAGTACGACCTTCCCTATCTCTTTGAAGAGGACGTGCTGGCCGAGGCGTCCCGGCAGCCCCAGATCGTGGACGAGGCTGCCCTTGTCGGCCGCACCGACCTGCGGGGGCGCCTGACCGTCACCATCGACGGCGAGACCGCCCGGGACTTCGACGACGCGGTTTCGGTCGCCCGCGAAGGGAACAATATCCGGCTCTGGGTCTCTATCGCCGACGTCTCCCACTACGTGCGCGAAGGCTCCCGGCTCGACACCGAGGCCTATCTCAGGGGGACCTCGGTCTACTTTCCGGACCGCTGCATCCCGATGCTTCCGGAGGAGCTCTCCAACGGGATCTGCTCCTTAAACCCGGAAGTGGACCGGCTCACCATGACGGCCGAGATGCTCTTTGACCCGCAGGGCGCCATGGTCGACTCGCGCTTTTACCCGAGCGTCATCAAGAGCGCCGCCCGGCTCACCTACACGATCGTCAAGCAGATCCTGGTGGACGCGGACCCCGAGGTGCTGGTCGCCCGGGCTTCCCTGGTCCCGGACCTGAAGGTCATGGAAGAGCTTTCGCTGCGCCTCAACGCCCGGCGCCGGGAGCGTGGCAGCATCGACTTCGACCTTCCCGAGCCCCAGATCATCCTCGACCTGCAGGGGGAGACCACGGCGATCATCCGGGCCGAGCGCAACCTCGCCCACCGCATCATCGAGGAGTTCATGCTGGCCGCCAACGAGGCAGTCGCGAGCTTCCTGGAGGGGACGCCGGTTCCCTCTCTGTACCGGGTTCACGAGAACCCCGATCCCCTGAAGTTGAAGGATCTCTCCGAGTTCGTCTTCAGCTTCGGCTACGAGCTCCCGGTCCTGGATGACAAGGTGAACCCCGCCGCTCTGCAGAAGCTCCTGGCCGAGGTGGAGGGAAAGCCCGAGGAACGGCTCATTAACGAAGTGCTGCTGCGCTGCATGAAGCAGGCGCGCTACTCAAGCGAGAACCTCGGTCACTTCGGGCTCGCCGCCCCTTCCTACACCCATTTCACCTCGCCGATCCGGCGCTACCCTGATTTGGTGGTGCACCGGATCCTGAGGCTCGTCCTGTCGGGCCGCCTCTCCCCCGGTGACCGGGATCACCTGGAGGCGCGCCTGCCGGAAACGGCCATCCACACGAGCCGCCGGGAACGGATCGCCATGGAGGCGGAGCGGGAGATGGTCGACCTGAAGAAGATGCAGTTCATGAGGGACAAGGTCGGCGAGGAGTACGACGGCTTCATCACCGGCGTCGCCCAGTTCGGGCTCTTCGTGGAACTGGTCGAGCTGTTCGTGGAGGGGATGATTCCGGTCGCGACCCTTCCCGCCGACTACTACGTTCACATGGAGAAGAGCCACTCCCTGGTCGGGGAGCGCACCCGGGCGAGCTACCGGATCGCCGACCGGATCCGGGTGAAGGTCGCCGCGGTGAACGAGGCGCGCAAGCAGGTGGAATTCGCACTGGTGGGAACCCTGGAAAAGAGGCCGATCGCAGCTCCCGGCGCGGGGGACAGCTACCCGCGCATCCCGGTCAAGGGAAAGCGCCCCCAGGGTAAGCGGCGCTGAAACAAGTTGCACAAGTTTAATCCAGTGTGGTATAGAAACTGCTTAGCTCTACGCGGCATTCATTAGGAGAAATAAGGGATATGGCTGAGGAAAAAGTCCTGCCGTTCATGGAGCATCTGATCGAGCTTAGGAAGCGGCTCATCGTCTGCAGCATCGCCATCGTCATCGGCATGGGGGTTGCCTGGAACTTTTCCAACGACCTTTTGACCTTCGTCGAGAAGCCGCTCACCGGAAAGACCTACCTGAGCGACCTTAAGAAAACGATCTATCATGAGGTGAAGCTGCGCTATCCGGGGGCTTACCAGCGCTTCCAGCTGGGGGACGACCACGGGGTTCCCGAGAAGCCGCGGCCGCTCAACTACTCAGCACCTCTGGAGCCGTTCTTCGTGCAGTGCAAGATCTCCATGCTCGCCGGGATGATAATCGTGCTGCCGGTACTCTTTCACCAGTTCTGGCTCTTCGTAGCTCCCGGGCTGACCCGGAAGGAGCGGCGCATGGTGGTGCCGTTTGTTACGGTCGCGACCGTCAGCTTCTGCGTCGGGGCCATGTTCTTCCTGGTGGTGATCTGGCCGGTCATCATCAACTTCTCGCTTTCCTACGAGGCGGTGGGGCTGCAGAGCTGGTTCAACATGTCCATGTACATAAACTTCTGCCTGAGGCTCATCCTGGTGTTCGGGCTGATCTTTGAGCTCCCCATCCTCTCGCTCTTGCTGTCGCGCTTTGGCATTGTGAACTACCGCATGCTCGCCACCCGCAGAAAGTACGCCCTTTTGGCAAGCGCCATCATCGCCGCTTTCCACGCCGACCTGGTGACCATGTTCGTCATCATGCTGCCGATGTATATGATGTACGAGATCAGCATCTGGGTGGCGCTGATTTTCGGCAAGAAGCGGGTGCCCGAGGTCGCAGAACCGGCCGAGGCCTAGGGTTCCCGCACCCGGGTCCGAGAAGGCAGCGTCCCCCCAGGCGGGGTGACCATCAACTGAAATCCCGTTTTTCGATGGAGATCAGCACTCAAACAGCACTAAAGCATAAGGTTCGCGCCGTATTATGATCATTTTCAAGAACATCTCAGAGATCAGGGAAAAACTGCGGCACCCGGCGGTCACCATCGGCAACTTTGACGGGGTGCACCTGGGGCACCGTGAGATCTTTCGCCGGGTACGCGAACTGGCCCGGGCTGCCGGCGGCGTCTCGGTGGTGATCACCTTCGTTCCGCACCCGCTCCAGGTCCTCTCTGGCACCGGGGTGAAACTGATTACGAGCCCCCGCGAGAAGGAATCCCTCATCGAAGCCTCCGGCATCGACTACCTGCTTGAAATCCCTTTTGACGCCGCCTTTGCCGCCATCTCGGCCCAGGAGTTTGTGGAACGGGTCCTGGTCGGCGCCATCGGCATGGAGCAGCTGGTGGTAGGCTATGATTATGCCTTCGGCCGCGGCCGGGAGGGGGACCTGAAGCTCCTGCGTAAACTTGGCGAGCGTTTTAGCTACAGCGTCGAATTGCTCCCCCCCATTACCAACGGCTCCACGGTTTACAGTTCCACCAAGGTGCGCCACCTGGTGAGCGAGGGGGACCTGAAGGGAGTCGTTTCCATCCTAGGGCGGCACTTCTGCCTGACTGGCACCGTCGTGCACGGCCAGCACCGGGGGCGTGGCCTGGGGTTTCCCACGGCGAACCTCGATACCGACGAGGAGCTGCTTCCCGCTGCCGGGGTTTACGCGGTCAAGGTGCGGGTCGGCGCGGAGCTTTATGACGGGGCCTGCAACATCGGGACAAACCCGACCTTCGCCAACGAGCGGCTCACCCTGGAGGTCTTTCTCTTCGACTTTGCTGGTGACCTGTATGGCCGGGAGGTCTCAGTCTTCTTCATCGACCGGTTGCGCGGCGAGGAGCGCTTTTCCAACCTCGAGGCGCTCAAGGCCGCGATAGCGGCCGATGTGGAGCGCTGCAAAGAAATCCTCCGCGACGCGAGCATCATCGAGTACCACGACGTCAACTGATTGTTCGATCGGTCCGATCCGACCGATCTACGCTCCGACTGATCAGTCGGATCCGACCGATTGTCTAACCGCAAGGGAGCACGCTTGTCCAAGCACAAAATAGATTATAAGCTTTGGATCGGAATTGCCATTAGCGCCTTTTTCCTTTTCCTGCTCTTTCGCAAGATCGATTTCGACAAGCTGCTGGCCGCCTTCCGGCAGCTCGATTACCGCTACCTCCCGCCGGCGCTCGCCCTCACTTTTGTGAGCTATTTCCTCCGGGCGGTGCGCTGGAAATTCCTGCTGCTGCCGATCAAAAAGACCCGGCTCGCTAACCTCTTCTCCTCCACACTCATCGGCTACATGGCCAATAACCTGCTTCCCGCCAGGCTCGGCGAGTTCGTGCGCGCCTATTCCCTGGGAAAGAAGGAGGGTATCGGCACCTCCGCGGTCTTCGCCTCGCTGGTGCTGGACCGCCTTTGCGACGGCTTTACCGTGCTGTTGGTCCTGCTGATCACCTTTTTCACCATTCACCTCCCCGCCGGGATGGAGCGCATCCAGGGGGGCCTGGTGACCGGCGGCTACGTAACCTTCGCCCTCTACCTGGCGGTGCTGGCGTTTCTGACCCTTTTGAAACAGCGCACCGAGTGGACGGTCCGGCTGGTCTCCCGGATCATCGCCCCGCTCTCCGCGCGCTTTTCCGATCAGGTGGCTTCCCTGATGCGCTCCTTCATCTCGGGAATCCGGGTGCCGACGAAGCTTTCCCAACAGGCCGCTATTCTGGTTAGTTCCCTCTTCATATGGGCCAGTGCCATCTGGCCGGTCGATTTGGTGCTGCGCTCCTTCGGCGTGACCCTCCCGATCCAGGCGAGCATGTTCATCATGGTGTTCCTGGTCTTCGCCGTTATGGTCCCGGCCTCTCCGGGCTATGTGGGAACCTATCACTTTGCCTGCGTCACCGCTCTCTCGGCATTCAACATCGGTCCCGAGCAGGCGCTCTCCATCGCCCTGGTGATCCACGGACTGAGCTTTTTCCCCGTGATTGCCGCCGGGCTGTACTTTCTCTGGCGCGACAAGCTTTCGCTGAAGAAGATCAGCGCCGAAAACGAACACGAATCAGGAGCCCCCGCGTGAGCACTAGGACCATTCTGCGGCGACTGAATCCCTTCGCCATACTCTCCTTTTGCATCCCTTTCGCTATCTATCTGTTGACGCTCGCGCCTTCGGTAACCTTCTTCGATTCCGGCGAGTTCATCACTGCGGTCTCTTCGCTGGGGACCGCGCACTCGCCCGGTTACCCCCTCTTCGTGAATTACGCCAAGCCGTTCACCTGGCTCCCCTTTGGCTCGATCGCTTTCCGGGTCAATATCGCCACCGCGATCTCCGCGGCACTGGCCTGCTACGGCGTCTACCTCCTGGTGAGCCACCTTTTGAAGGACGAGGAGCTGCCGGGGGATTTCTTCCGGACCGCCCGAGGGTTCATCGGGCTCTGCTCCGCGGTTACCTTTGCCTGCACCCCGAGGCTCTGGCTGCAGTCGAACCATGACAAGCCCTATCCCCTTTTGGCCTTCATCTGCGCCATTGTTTTCTACCTGATGCTCCTTTGGCGCGACAGCTACGACCGCGGCGAGGAACACCCCTCCTACGTCTATCTCGGGGCCTTTCTCTGCGGGCTCGGGGCCGGCGCCCACCAGATCATGGTGCTGATGATCCCGGCCTACGCCTATCTCCTCATCTCGAAAAACTGGCGCGTGATCTTCCGGCTGAAGGAATTCATCCTGGCCTTCGCCTTCGGCATCCTCGGCTTCGCCATCCACCTGCACCTGATCGTGCGGGCCCTGCAGAAGCCGCTCCTTAACTGGGGCGACTCGAAGAACCTTTCCCAGTTCCTCTGGAACCTGCTCCGCAAAGGGTACCCGACCGAGAAGCCGGTGCGCAACCTGGAGCTCCTCTGGGCCCAGGCCAACGCCTTCAATATCCCCTATGAGTACACCGTCGCGGGGCTCGTGCTGCTGATTATCGGCCTAGCCGCCTTTTTTGCCAAAAAGCGCGACCTGGTGTTCGCCTACCTGATCGCGGTACTGAGCTTTTTGCTCGTCATCGTTGGCTACTTCAACACTCCGCTGGAGATGATCTTCCTCACTGAAGAGTTCTTCACCCCGCTCTACCTACTAAGCGCGGTCTTCATCGGTGTGGGAACCTTTCGGGTGTTGCGGGAGGCCGCCGGGTGGTTGCCGCAGGGGCTCGCGGAAAAACGTCCCCTCTGCCGCGCCCTCCTTTCTCTGGTCATGACTCTGCCGATTGTCGTTTGCGTCCTGCACTACCAGGAAAACGACCAGCACGAAAACTACATTGCTTTCGACTACGCCGCCAACTCACTGAAGAGCCTGCCGCAGGGGGCGGTCCTTTACACCTGGGGCGACTCCGGCGCCTTTCCGCTTTGGTATCTGCAGGGGGTGGAACGGATGCGGGAAGACCTGGATCTGCTGCACACGCCGCATCTGGTCTTTGCCTGGTACCTGGACGCCTTCCCCGAGCTATTTCGCTACTCCGCGCTCCGTAACCAGTCGGGCGACCAGGCCGGCCCTGAGGAGGCGCTCTTCATCTCGGCCAACGAACAGTTCTCGCGCCGTCCGGTGTACGTTGACTTCTCCACCAGGTACTCGGTCCCTTTTCGTGAATTCCAGCCCCACCAGCGCGGCATCTGTTACCGGTTGGAGCGCGCGGGGACGCCGCTCTCGCCGCCCGACCCCGACATCTGGCAGTACTACACGCTGCGCGGTATCGTAGGGGGGGATATGTTCTTCAGAGACCTCGACACCGGCAAGGCGATCCAGATCTATGCCGCCGCGCACCTGGAAGCCGGGGAATCGCTCCTGAAGATGCAGATTCCCGCCGGGGCCGCCGAGTTGGAGGCCGCCCGGCGCATCTCTCCCGAGCTCGGGCCGCAGATCAACCAGCTGCTCGGCAGCTATGGGGTGCGCTGATGGCTCCTGTCACCGGAAGGACCACCGTGGCCGGGATCATCGGTTTCCCGGTCACCCACTCGCTCTCCCCGGTCATGCACAACGCGGCCTTCCAGGCGCTCGGGCTCGACTGGGTCTACGTGCCGTTCCAGATCCGCCCGGAGCGCCTGGCGGCCGGGGTGGCAGGGCTCGCCGCCCTGGGGGTTGCAGGCTTCAACGTCACCATCCCCCACAAGGTCGCCGTCATCCCCCTGCTGGACCGGATCTCGCCCGAGGCGGAACTGGTCGGCGCGGTGAACGTCGTGGCGCATCAGGACGGGGCGCTGGTGGGGTACAACACCGACGGGATCGGGCTGGTCGCCGCTTTGGAGCGCGAGTTCGGTTTCACTCCGGCCGGCCGCTCGGTCCTGGTGCTCGGCGCCGGAGGTGCTGCGCGCGCTGCGGTCGCCGCCTTGGGGAGCGCGGGCGCCGCCCGCATCTGCCTGGCGAACCGCTCCGCCGGTCCGGCGCTGGAGCTGGCGGGCTGCCTCGCTCCGCGCCTGCCGGGTCTGCAGCTCACCACGGATTCCCTGGCGCGCCTGGAGGACCCCGCGTTTCTTTGCTCCTTCGACCTGATCGTCAACACGACGAGCGTCGGGATGGCGGGAGACTCCTTTGCCGGCCTGGCACTCTCGGCCCAAAGGGCCGATCTTCTGGTCTACGACATGGTCTACGCCCCGCCGGTAACCCCGCTTTTAGCTCAGGCTCGGGGCTGCGGCCTGCGCGCCGCCAACGGGATCAGTATGCTGATCGCCCAGGGCGAGGCCGCTTTTACCATCTGGACCGGAGGCACACCTCCCGTGGGCTGTATGGCCGGGGCTCTGAGAGCTCTTGGATTGCCAGGTATCCCTTGACAACGCCGTCATTACAAAATACCATTCATTGGATGCGCACACCGCCGAGGATTCTATGCACATAAGCAGGCTGGGCGAACTTCTGGTCGGGAACAACCTGATCACCAAGGATCAGTTGAAGCAGGCGCTCGCCGAGCAAAAGGCGGCGGGTGGGCAGTTGCGTCTCGGCTCCATACTGATTCGGGACTCTCTCATTACAGAGGCCGACCTCACCTCGTTTCTCTCCAAACAGTACGGCGTGCCGACCATCAACCTCGCCGACTACGACGTGGACGCCCAGGTCATCAAGATCATCCCTGCGGAGATCGCCCACAAGTACCAGATCGTCCCGGTGAACCGCGCCGGCTCCACGCTGATCATCGCCATGAGCGACCCCTCGAACATCTTCGCCATCGACGACATCAAGTTCATGACCGGGTATAACGTCGAAGTTGTCGTGGTTGCCGAGAGCTCCATCAAGACCGCCATCGATAAGCTTTACGACCAGAGCGCCTCCCTGGCCGACGTGATGAACGACCTGGACAACATGGAGGACTTCGAGGTCCTGGGCGAGGACGACGACGTCGACCTGGGCTCCCTGGAGCGCGCTACCGAGGACGCACCGGTCGTTAAACTGGTAAACCTGATCCTCACCGACGCCATCAAGAAGAAGGCGAGCGACATCCACGTGGAGCCCTATGAGCGGAGCTTCCGGGTACGCTACCGGATTGACGGCATCCTCTACGAGGTCATGAAGCCCCCCTTGAAGCTGAAGAACGCCATCACCTCCCGCATCAAGATCATGAGCGAACTGGACATCGCCGAGCGGCGCCTCCCCCAGGACGGCAGGATCAAGATCAAGCTGGGCGGCGGCAAGGACATGGACTTCCGGGTGTCGGTGCTCCCGACCCTCTTCGGCGAGAAGATCGTCATGCGGCTTTTGGACAAGAGTAACCTGCAACTCGACATGACCAAGCTGGGCTACGAACCGGAGGCCTTGGCGAGCTTCCAGAAGGAGATCCACAAGCCCTTTGGCATGGTGCTGGTGACGGGGCCAACCGGCTCCGGCAAGACGGTCTCGCTTTACTCGGCGCTGTCGGAATTGAACAAGGTGACTGAGAACATCTCCACCGCCGAGGACCCGGTCGAATTCAACTTCGCCGGGATCAACCAGGTGCAGATGCACGAGGACATTGGTCTTAACTTTGCGGCGGCGTTGCGCGCCTTCCTGCGCCAGGACCCGGACATCATCATGATCGGGGAGATCCGCGACTTCGAGACCGCCGAGATCGGCGTCAAGGCTGCGCTCACCGGTCACATGGTGCTCTCCACCCTGCATACCAACGACGCTCCCTCGACCATCAACCGCCTGTTAAACATGGGGATCGAGCCGTTTCTGGTGGCGAGCGCGGTGAACCTGATCACTGCCCAGAGGCTCGCCCGCAGGGTCTGCTCGGAGTGCAAGGCCGTGGAGGATATCCCGGTGCAAGCGCTCATCGACGCCGGGGTGCCGGCCGCCGAGGCGCCCGGGATCGTCTGCCAGCGCGGGACCGGTTGCCCGAAGTGTAACGGCACGGGCTACAAGGGTCGGGTCGGCTTCTACCAGGTTATGCCGATGCTGGAGCCGATCCGGGAGCTCATTTTGAACGGGGCCAACACGGCCGAAATCAAGCGGGAGTCGATGCGCCTCGGGATCAAGACCATGCGCCAGTCCGGCCTCACCAAGCTTGCCGAAGGGGTCACCTCCTTCGAAGAAGTGCTGCGGGTAACCGTCTCGGATGACTAACAAGGTGAGGACACCATGATAAATTTCCACCAATTGCTGAAGGACCTCGTGGAGCGGGGCGGCTCGGACCTGCACATAACGACCAACACCTCCCCCCAGATCCGTATCGACGGGAAGCTGACGCCGATGGACATCCCGCCGCTCACCCCGATCGAGACCAAGCAGCTTTGCTACTCCATACTGACCGACTCCCAAAAGCACAAGTTCGAGGAGGAGAACGAGCTCGACCTCTCCTTCGGAGTGAAGGGGCTCTCCCGCTTCCGGGGGAACGTCTTCGTGCAGCGCGGGGCCGTGGCCGGCGTGTTCCGGGTTATCCCCTACAAGATCCTCACCTTCGAGGAACTAGGGCTGCCGCCCATCGTGAGGGAGCTCTGCGAAAAGCCGCGCGGGCTCATCCTGGTGACCGGACCTACCGGAAGCGGCAAATCCACGACGCTCGCCTCCATCATCGACCGGATCAACACCGACCGCCACGACCACATCGTCACCGTCGAGGACCCCATCGAGTACCTGCACCCGCACAAGGGGTGCATCGTGAACCAGCGCGAGGTGGGGGCCGACACCAAGAGCTTCAAGCACGCTCTCAAGTACGTGCTGCGCCAGGACCCGGACGTGGTGCTGATCGGCGAGTTACGCGACCTGGAGACCATCGAGGCGGCGCTCACCCTCGCCGAGACCGGGCACCTCTGCTTTGCCACCCTGCACACCAACTCCTGTGCCCAGACCATGAACCGGATCATCGACGTGTTTCCCCCCTACCAGCAGACCCAGGTCCGGATCCAGCTCTCCTTCGTCCTCGAGGGGGTACTCTCCCAGACCCTGATCCCGAAGGCGAACGGGCAGGGGAGGGCGCTGGCGCTCGAGGTGATGATTCCGAACCCCGCCATCAGGAACCTGATCCGGGAAGACAAGGTGCACCAGATCTACTCGCAGATGCAGGTGGGTCAGGAAAAGTTCGGCATGCAGACCATGAACCAGTGCCTGATGTCGCTTTTGGCCAAGCGCATCATTAACGTGGACGACGCCCTGGGGCGCTCCTCGGAGCCCGACGAGCTAAAGCAGATGCTCTCCCCGGGGAACGCGACGCTGGGTCAGTCCCGGCGCCCCATGAGATAAGATTAGCTGTCCCAGTTGACCGGGAAAGGAGTAAGCAGCAATGCCTAAATACAATTGGGAAGCCAGGAGCAAGGCGGGAAGCGTCCAGAAAGGGATCATGGAGGCGGCTTCCGTTCTGCAGGTGGAAGGCCAGCTCAAGAAGTACGGCTTCAGCGGCATCAGCGTCAAGGAGGATGGCAAAGGTCTCAATTTCGAGATCAAGCTTTTCGGCGGCGGCGCCAAGAAGGTGCAGACCAAGGACCTCGTGGTGTTCACCCGGCAGTTCGCCACCATGATCGACTCGGGCCTGCCGCTCGTGCAGTGCCTGGACATCCTGTCCGGCCAGCAGGAGAACAAGACCTTCAAGGACATCCTTATCAAGGTGAAGGAGAGCGTGGAGAGCGGCTCCACCTTTGCCGATGCCCTGGGCAAGCATCCCAAGGCCTTCGACCAGCTCTACGTTAACCTGGTGGCTGCGGGGGAGGTGGGCGGTATTCTCGACACCATTCTGAACCGTCTGGCAGCCTACATCGAAAAGTCGATGAAGCTCGCCAAACAGGTCAAGGGGGCGATGGTCTACCCAATTACCATCATGACCATCGCCGTCGTCGTGGTGGGCGTCATCCTGGTCTTCGTCATTCCGACCTTCGCCAAGATGTTCATCGAGTTCGGCGGGGAACTCCCGATGCCGACGCGCGTCGTCATCGCCATCAGTAACTTTCTGACCAAATACATCATCGTCATGGTCGCGGCCGCCTTCGGGATCAAGTACGCCTTCGGGAAGTACTACCAGACGGCGAAGGGGCGCAAATTGATCGACCGCCTCGCGCTCAATGCGCCGATCATCGGCCCCCTGGTTCGGAAGGTCTCCGTCGCCAAATTCACCCGGACCCTGGGGACCATGATCAGCTCCGGCGTCCCGATCATGGACGGACTGGAGATCGTCGCCAAGACCGCCGGCAACAAGGTCGTTGAAGAGGCGATCTACAAGGTGCGCCAGTCCATCTCCGAAGGAAAGACTATCGCCGAGCCGCTGGCCGAATGCGGCGTGTTCCCCGCCATGGTGGTGCAGATGATCTCGGTCGGTGAGGCGACCGGCGCCATGGACACCATGCTGAACAAGATCGCCGACTTCTACGACGACGAGGTGGACGATGCGGTCGGCGCCATGACCGCCATGATGGAGCCTTTGCTCATGGTGTTCCTGGGAACCACGGTCGGCGGCCTGGTCATCGCCATGTACCTGCCGATCTTCAAGCTGGCGGGCGCGGTAGGCGGTTAACTGGATGCAAGATCGCAAGAGGATCGGCTGGTTCATTCTGCTTCGGGTTGTTGTGATCTCCTTTTTCCTGATCTCCAACCTCGTTTTCGGCCTGGACTTCCAGGAAACCACGGCGGAAGGGGCCCGCTCGGTGCTGCTGCAACTGGTACTGGTGACCTACCTCTTCTCCCTCGGCTCCTTTGCCGTCCTGAAGTACACCTCACGACAGGTGCGGGCCCTGTGCTACGCCCAGATCGTCTGGGACCTCCTGCTGGTGACCACCCTGATTCTCGTCACCGGCGGGGTCAACTCGCCTTACGCTTTTCTCTATTTTCTCTCCATCATCTCCGCCAGCGTCCTTTTGGCACGCTCCGAGTCCTACTACACCGCCTCTTTGTGCGTCATCCTCTACGGGTCCATTCTCGATTTCCAGTTCTACGGCAGGCTCTCGCAGCTCGGCCTCGATCCGCTCCCGGCCCAGGCCCACGGGGCCGGCTACATCTTCTACCTGATCTTTCTCTACTGCACCTCCTTCTACCTGACCGCCTTTCTCGCCGGGAACCTCTCGGAGCGCGCCCGCAGAAGCGAAAGCGCCCTGCAGGAAAAGGCGATCGATTACGACGAATTGGAGCGCCTGAATAGTTCCATCGTTTCCACCATCGACAGCGGGCTTTTGACTATCAACAAAGAGGCCCGGATCCGGGTCTTCAACCGCCACGCCGAAGTGCTGACCGGTATCTCCCAGCGCGAGGCCTACGACCGGGAGCTAAGCGAGGTGTTTCCCGGCTTGGCCCCCTTCGCCGCCGAGATGAGCGGTGTGGTGCAGGGGGAGTTCGAGTACCTGGACCAGGTGGGCGAGCAGATGTTGTTTTCCTTCAAGTCGGTACCTCTCACCGGCAAGGACGGTGGGGTGCTCGGCGCCATCCTCGACCTGCGTGACCTGACCCAGATCAAGCGGATGACCGAGGAACTGAAGCGCGCCGACCGACTCGCTGCGGTGGGCGAGCTCTCGGCGCGCATGGCCCACGAGATCCGCAACCCGCTTGCCGCCATTAGCGGCTCGGTGCAGCTGGTGGCGCTCAGGCAGTGGGTCGATGACAAGGATAAACGCCTCTTCTCCATTATCATCAGGGAGACCGACCGGCTGGACGGCCTGCTGCGCGATTTTCTTTTCTACGCCAAGCCGACTCCCCCAACCAAGGTGGCGCTCCCCCTGCGGCAGATGATCGCCGAACTGAGCCCGCTACTCTCCCAGGATCCCCGCCTCGAGGGGGTCACTATCGAAAACGGCGTCCCGGAGGATATCGTCGTCGTTTTCGACCGGGACCAGTGCAAGCAGATCTTCTGGAACCTTTTGGTAAACGGTGCGGAGGCGATCGTTGGCGCGGGGCATCTCGTCATCAACGCCGAGCTGCAGCTGGCGGCCTCCCCCGGCGAGCGCGATCAGGTGCAGATCCGGGTCACGGATAGTGGCCACGGGATTAGCCGCGCCAACGCCAAGAAGGTATTCGACCCCTTTTTCACCACCAAGAAGGGGGGGACCGGACTCGGGCTCGCGACGGTGTACCGGATCGTCGAGACCCACGGCGGGCGAATCACCGTGGCAAGCGAAGAGGGACACGGTACTACCGTCAGCCTCTACCTGCCGGTGTGAGACAGGTGTCAGGTGCTGCGTTGCACTGATCCTCGATTTTAAATAACTACCTGGCCCCAAGTCCCTGTTTCCTGAGCCCCTGTTTTTGAAGTGAGGTGGTATGCCTACCAAGATTCTGGTTGTCGATGACGAACTGAGCATGCGGGAGTTCCTGGCGATTCTCCTCGAGGGTGAGGGGTATCAGGTGGACCAGGCAGAAAGCGCTGAGGACGCCCTGCGTTTCATGGAGCAGGGGGGCTACGATCTGGTCCTCTCGGACGTCAGCATGCCCGGACTCGATGGCATCGAGCTTTTGGCCAGGATCAAGGCGCAGGCACCCGAGACCGCCGTGCTGATGATCACCGCCTACACGACCGCCGAACAGGCGGTCGAGGCGATGAAGCTCGGCGCCTACGATTATATCGGTAAGCCCTTCAAGGTGGAGGAGGTAAAGGTCCTGGTCGGTAACGCCCTGGAAAAGCGCAGCCTGGTCCAGGAGAACAAGCGCCTGAAGGCCGAGGTGCAGGATCGCTTCAGCTTCAGCGGTCTTATCGGCAAGAGTAAGCAGATGCGCGACGTCTATGACCTGATCGCCAAGGTCGCCGACTCCATGGCGAACATCCTGATCCTCGGGGAGAGCGGTACGGGTAAGGAACTCGCAGCCAAGGCGATCCACTACAACTCTCCGCGCCGCGACCGCTGCTTTCTCGCCGTGAACTGCGGCGCCATCCCCGAGACCCTCATCGAGAGCGAGCTGTTCGGCCACACCAAAGGGTCCTTCACCGGCGCCTTCAGCGACCGGCCGGGGCTCTTCGAGCAGGCCGAAGGAGGTACCCTCTTTCTCGACGAGATCGGCGAGGTCCCGCTGCAACTCCAGGCGAAGCTCCTGCGGGTACTGCAGGAGCGGGAGTTTCGCCGGGTGGGGGGGAGCGTGCCCCTGAAGGCGGACGTCCGGATCGTCGCCGCCTCCAACCGCAATCTCGAGGAGCAGGTGCAGGAGGGGACCTTCCGCGAGGACCTCTTCTACCGGCTGAACGTGGTCCAGGTCAGGATGCCGGCGCTGCGCGAACGGGGTGAAGACATTCTCCCCCTGGTAGAGCATTTCTACAAAAAGTTCGCTCTCTGGTCCGGAGCCGGCGAGATTGTCACCCAGGAGGCGGCCATAGCGCTCTATAATTACCCCTTCCCGGGCAACGTGAGGGAGCTTGAGAATCTGGTGGAGCGCTGCGTGGTGCTCGGCAGCCGCATTATAACTGCGGACTGCCTCCCCCCCAAGGTGCGCAATTTTGTCCCGGTCACCGCTCCGCTTGACCTCGTCACCATACCGACTGACGGCATGGACCTGCAGGCCTACCTAGATACCCTGGAGAGCAGGTTATTGGTGCAGGCACTGGAGAAGTGCGGCGGGGTGAAGAAAAAAGCCGCGGCGCTCCTCGGCATGACCTTTCGCTCCTTCCGCTACCGGTTGGCAAAATTCGGCATGGACGACGAATAGTGACAAAAAACGTCACCAGGGTTGCCGCTCTTGGTCCCTTTTTTGAGCGGCCGGCAGGCCTCATTTGTTGGAATTTACCGGTTTCTACCGTATTACAGCCAGTTATGATGATTATGCTTTTTGGCATGCGCCTTGCTAATTAATGGATGTCTTGCAGTAAGCGATTAGATCGGTCCTTATCGACCATCACAACCGGAAGAAAACACCAACGAAAGGAGAGAATCACATGTTAAACAAACTGAGAAGCAACAAGGGGTTCACACTGATCGAGCTCTTGATCGTTGTCGCGATCATCGGCATCCTGGCCGCCATCGCCATTCCGCAGTTCTCCTCCTACCGCGCCAAAGCGTTCAACACGGCAGCCAACGCTGACCTCAAGAACCTGAAGACCGGAATGGAAGCCTACATGGCTGACAACCAGGTTTACCCCAAGGAACTTAACTACATTTAATACTTGAGAGGAGATTAAACGATGAAAAAGATAGCCCTTTTAGCCGCATTCATCCTGCTTTGCTCCACTTCGGCATTTGCCGCATCAGCAGCAAGCGCAGCCTTGTCATGGGGTGGTTCTGCAGTTTACGGCGGCGTAGCCTCCGTAACGGCCACCTTCCCGCTGATCGGAAAGACTTCGTCCAACGTTGGTTTCGGCTGGAAAGTCGATCCCGCCGGTTATGCGATTGCTACCCAGCACAAAAGCGGCACCAAGGCTTTTGGTACCTCTTTTGATGCCACTTCCATCTATCAGTCCACGGTAACCACCGTCGGAACCGCCGTCACTGTCACTCTTACTACTGGCTCCGATTCATTCCCGGTCGCAACCTGGACGACCATGTAGTCGACAAGCAGTATATACGTAATTAAGCGGGATGTTTCGGCATTCCGCTTTTTTTTGGATTGCGCAATGGGAAAAGACCTGAAAACCAGCACCAGCATACTGTTTCTTTGCTTTGTTGTCCTTGGAATATATTATCCGGCAATTTTCGCGCCGTTAAATTCTATCGATGACCCGGGAATGTACAGTTATCTGCTGAATACTGACAACTTCACCCTGCAAAGCATCTTTCAGCCCAATGGAGGCAATTATTACCGGCCGGTTCTGATTGTTTCCTACATGATGGACAAGTATGTCTGGGGGCTGGAAGAAAGTTTCATGCACCTGGAAAATATCATTTTCCATCTTTTTAACACCTTGCTGGTATTTGCCATCGCCCGGAAGGCTGCCAAACTGCAGGGGTTACGCTTGGGCGTAGCACCGCTGGCTGCCGCGCTTTTCTTTGCCATACACCCCCTCAATACTGAAGTCGTGGCCTGGGTCGCCGGTCGGACCGATCTGCTGGCGGGATTTTTCATCTTTCTGTCCGTCTGGCTCCTGCTGCGGCAATCAAGCCGTTTTGCCATAAGCATTTTGGCCGCCTCGTGCATGCTGATCGCCTGTCTGGCCAAGGAGACGGCCATTTTTTTTCTCCCTGCCGCCATGCTGCTCCCTTTCTTCATTCCGGAAACTGAAAACGCTAAAGTGCCCCTTCGGCTGACGATCCTTCGTAACGTGCCGCACCTGCTGATTTTTTCACTTTCGGGTGCCGCTTATTTCGCTTTTAGAAGCGGCGCTTTTACCCGCAGTGACGCCGGTGTCAGTCAGGTTTTAAGCCATGTCGGCGGTGAAAAGAGCGCCGGGTTACTCCCTGTGCTGTCGCTTACTTTTAAGGCAGCCGGTTTCTACCTGAAGAAGCTTTTTCTACCGTTCCCGCTCAACTTCGGCATCACTCATGTCTCCGAGCTGTATTTGCCGGTCGGAATTCTCCTGTTGGTCTTTTTACTCTGGCTGCTGACCCGGCGCTCCTTACCGTCCTACTTTTTCCTTTGTGCCGCAGCCGTCGGCTCTTCGGCGCTGCTGGTTCCCTTGCTTAAGGTAACCTGGACGCCGCTCGCCGAGCGCTACATGTATATCCCGAGCGCCTTTTTCATCACGGGACTGACCTTTGCACTACAGCGCTGGGGGAAACTCGAGCAGTATAAAGGCCTCATTATCGGGATGTCCTGTGCCGTCGCCTTGGTATTTGCCTATGGCACCGTCTCACGAACCATTCTTTGGCAGGATAATCTGGCCCTTTACCAGGACACGCTGCGCAAATCCCCGGATTTCGTCCCGGCACAAAATGAGATCGCCAATGCTCTCTTTGCAAAAGGAAGGAACCGCGAGGCAACTGCCATTCTTGCTGCGCTTAAGCTTCCTGAAGGGCTCATTAACTCCCAGTACGGCATGGTCAGTAAGTCCGCGGCTGCAGCGAACAGCGGCGATTTCGTCCAGGCGAGACTTCTGCTGACTCAGGTGCAGAAAAACCCCGGAAAGCAGGAGGTCGATATTCTCCTTCGCCTGCTCAAACTGCATGATCTCGAGGTCAATGCGGGCCTCAGCGCCGCGGCCGAGGCTTATCCTGAACGGATACGCTTATTAACCCGCCTGCTGGCGCTTACCGGCGACCCCTTTTATCTTTACCGCCTCGGTGTGGTCCATCTGGCACAGCAGGAACGTGGCCTGGCCCTGGCAGCCTTTAGAAAAGCCGCAGCGCTTGCGCCGGCGGATGCCTATTATCGCCGACCGGCGCGGCAGCTGTCCGCTGCACTGGCGGCAAAGCCGGACCGAAGTCCTGCAGGAGGAGAAAAGCTATAATGAATTCCATCATTGGAGTGACCCTGAAGGGGATTTTTCGCGATCGCGTTTTCCAGGGGATCCTGACCGCCGCTTTGGCGTTTCTGGCGATTCCCTCGATCGCGACGCTTTCCATGCGTCAGGTGACCGAGCTTTCCATCACGCTCTCCCTGTCGCTGGTCTCCTTCATTTTGCTGCTTCTGGCGGTATTTCTCGGCGGTACCTCGCTTTGGAAGGATATCGAGCGGCGCTACACCTTCAGCGTGCTGTCGCTGCCGGTAACCAGATCCGGCTATCTTTTTGGCCGCTTTGCCGGCATCGCTATTTTTCTTGTGCTGGCCGCGGCCGTCCTGGGCGGAGCCGCACTGCTGGTGGTTTCTTTCATCTCGGGTGGCTACCCGCCGGACCGGCCGGTGGCCTGGGGTGCCCTGATCGCAGCGGTCGGTTTCGACGCGCTGAAGTACATCCTCCTGGTGGCCTTTGCCGTACTCTTCTCTTCGGTGAGCACCTCGTTCTTTCTCCCCATTTTTGGGACCATCGCCATCTTCCTGGTGGGCGGGGCGACTCAGCAGGTGTACGATTATGTGCATTCCGCCACCGGGCAAACCCTGCCACCGCAGCTGCGCCTGATTGCCAGCGCGCTCTACTACGCGCTCCCCAATTTTTCCGCTTTCGACCTCAAGGTGAACGCCATTTACGCAATTCCCACCGATGGCCATGGACTGCTCCTCACCGCCGGCTATTTCGTTATCTACAGCAGCTTTGTGCTGGTTGCCGCCGCCGCGATCTTTTCGCGCCGGGAAATGAAGTAGGGTACCGCCGTGAAACTGCGCTACCACTTGCTCTCCATGGCACTGCTCCTTGCGCTATTCACCGCGATCCTGGGACCCTTTACGCTTTTCATGCGCAATAAGCCGGTCGCCGAAAAACTCGGCATCATCCCGCGCGCCGAGGTCCTGCAGTTCATTTCCGCCGACCATAAGCAATTGGTGGCCGCCTCGGTAATGGGCAAGGTGGTTCTCTATTTTGGCGGCCTTTTCATGAAAAGCCCGACCGAAATTGCCGAGCCGCCCGACTTCCCCGCTATGTCGCGCACCATTCATGCGGCCTTGAAGGTCGATCCCTACAACATGGACGGTTATTATTTTGCCCAGGCCGTGCTGGTATGGGACGTGAAGCAGTATAAGATTGCCAACGACCTCCTGGAATACGGCATGAAATACCGTACCTGGGACTGGTCACTGCCCAATTTCGCCGGATTCAACTACGCCTACTTCCTGAAGGATTACAACAAGGCGGCGCAGATGTACCAGCGGGTCGCTAAACTGACGGGAAATCCGTTCTCCATGTCTTTAGCCGGGCGCTATCTGCAGCAGGCGGGGAAGACCGAAATGGCCATTGCCTACCTAAGTGATATGGAAAAAGGGGCCCGCGATCCAGCCATCCGCAAGAACTTCCAGATCCGTTTACAGGCCTTTCGGGAAGTGCTGGCGGTCGAACAGGCGCGGGACCGTTTCAAGACGGAGCGGGGGGCACTGCCCGCGCGGATCGAGGACCTGGTTGCGGCCGGCTACCTGCCGGAGCTGCCGGTTGACCCCTATGGCGGAACCTTCTATCTGCAAAGCGATGGAACCGTCGCCACCACCAGCAAATTCTCAGTCGCCGGTGCAGAGCAAGCAAGAAAAAAGGGAAAATGATATGGGAAGTGAGGAAACTCGGCAACTGCCTGCCATTGCCATTGAAAATCTGGTCAAAACCTACACCGGAAAGAAACGCGCCCGGGTTGAGGCGCTGAAGGGAATCTCGCTCTCCGTCGAGGCGGGGGAGGTCTTCGGGTTTCTCGGGCCCAACGGCGCCGGGAAGAGCACCACCATCAAATGCCTGGTCGGCCTGATAGAACCCAGCTCCGGAAGCGCCCGGATCAAGGGTGTCTCCACCGGCTCGGTCGAGTCCCGGCGTGCCATCGGGTACCTGCCGGAGAACCCCGCTTTCTACGACTACCTGAGCGCACTGGAGTATCTCAAATTTGTCGGCCAGAGCTTTGGCATGCCGGCGCAGCTGCTCTCTTCCCGATGCGACGAAGTGCTGCACCAGCTCGACCTTTGGGATTCCCGCAAGCGCGCCATTCGCGGCTACAGCAAGGGGATGGTGCAGCGGGTCGGCATCGCCCAGGCGCTGCTGCACGATCCCGATCTCTACATTCTCGATGAGCCGATGAGCGGACTTGACCCGATTGGCAGGGCGCTGGTGAAGGATATTATTCTCGAACTCAAAAGGCGGGGGAAATCGGTCTTTTTCAGCACCCACATAACCTCGGACGTCGAGAGCGTGTGCGATCGGGTCGGGATTATTCTGGATGGCGAGTTGCAGAGCGTGGAAAAGGTGGACACCATTATGGCGGAGGGAGTCCTTGGCTACACCCTGACGCTGAGTGGCGTCGCTGCGGATACCGAGCGCTACGTTCCCAAGGAGGAACTGCCCCAGGCCATGCGCGAGATCCAGTCCTCGGGTTGTGAGATCAGCCTCATCGAGCCGAAACGCAAAAGCCTCGAGGACTTTTTCCTGGACATCGTGCGGGCGAAGGGGCGCTAGTCGCCCTCCCTGCCCGGGTTACTTGCGGGTGCCCCCGAGCTTTTGGGCGTTGGCGCATCCCTCTTTTGAGCCGAGTTCGCACGCCTTCTTGAAATCGGCCAGGGCGTTTTTCTCGAGCTTCTTACCAATGTAGGCGACGCCGCGGTTATTGTAGGCCTCGGGGTAGTCGGCCTTCAGGGCGATGGCGCGGGTGAGGTCGGCGATGGCCTTGTCGAGATCTCCCTGCTGCTTGTAGGCGCGCCCCCGAACAAAGTAGAGCGGTGCCGTCTTGGGCTTGAGGGCGATTGCCTTGGAGTAGTAGCTGATCGCCTGGTCCAGGTTCCCCTGTTTGTTGGCCTCGACTCCCTGGTGGTAGAACTTCTGGTAGTCCGGTTCGGCTGCGCGGACCGTCCCGCACAAAGAGACGAGACAGGTGAGGCAAGCGATTGACGTGACGAGCTTCATGATAACCTCCTTTATTGGAAGCTGGGAATATACTAAAAGCCGGTAAAATTCTCCACCCTTAAATGAGCCGGGCGGCAAACCGGGCCCCGCGCGGGCCAGGGGGCGTACCACCCAGCCGAAAACCCGGCACTATCCGGCGCCGCAGACAGGCCTTAAACTTTCGCACCGATGAGGTTCTTGCTATCTTGGATCTAACTGCCTGTCTTAAGCTCCTTCGCCCGACCCAGTGGCTGAAGAACCTCATGCTCTTTTTTCCCCCCTTTCTCGGTGGACTCCTGCTGCAGCCGGGTCTACTCTCCAGGGGGACCGTCCCCTTTATCTCTTTTTGTCTGGGAAGTAGCGCCACCTATATCCTGAACGACATCCTCGACCGCCATAACGACGCCCGCCATCCCAAAAAGAAGGCGCGGCCGATCCCCTCCGGGCGGGTCTCGCTGCCGGTCGCCTCCGCTCTCGCGCTGGTCGTCCTCTGCGCCTCCCTCTGGCTCGCCTGGGGGGTGTCGGCGCTCTTCCTGCGGTTGCTTATCGCCTACCTGGTCATCTCCACCTGCTACTCCCTGAAACTGAAGGAACTGCCGGTCGTCGATCTCTTCTGCATCTCCGCAGGGTTTCTCATGCGGCTTGAGGCCGGCGGTGAGGCCTTCGGCATCGCCATCAGCGACTGGCTCTTCCTCTCCGTCTTCCTGCTGGCGGTCTTTCTCGCCACCGGCAAGCGCCTAGGGGAGAAACAGGCGCTCGGCGAGGATGCCGGGGGGCACCGCAAGGCCCTCTTAAGCTACCCGGAAGGGTTTCTGCAGGGCGCCATGTACCTGACCGGTTCTGCGGTGCTGGTAACCTACACCCAGTATGTCATAGCCCGGCACGTCATGATTTACACCGTGCCGCTTTGCTGCTTTGGCTTGTTGCGTTTCATCATGCGGGTGCAAAGCGGGCAGGGGGGGGACCCGACCGAGTCCCTGTTGAAGGACCAGCCGCTTTTTATTGTGGGGCTTTTGTGGGCGGCTATGATAGGATGGGGCCTCTATGCTCGCTGATTCCGGTAAGTTGGCTCCTCATACGTCTGAATAATTGCTGAAGGGCCGCGCCTTGTTCGGCGACGGTTTCCGGTGGCCTCGAAAATTACAGGTGGTGCATGCGCGAGGCTTTGGCCAAATTTTTCTACCAGCGGTTTCCTTTTGATCTGCGCGGCGATTGCCAGGTGCCGCCACCCCGCGACGGGATAAAAGTTTCCTGTATCATCAATTTCTACGGCAGGCTGGACCTTTTGTCCGGGATACTCTGTTCCCTGGTGCAGCAGGACCTCCACCGGGACCGGTTCGAGGTGGTGCTCGTTGAGGACCGCGGCGGCACCGAGGCGGGGCGGGCCATGGCGCAGGATTATTCAGTCCTGCTGCCTGTCGTGTATGCACCGCTCACGCGCAATTTCGGCTCCATGGGGACCTCGCGCAACCACGGCGTCGCCCACTCCCGCGGGGAACTGCTCCTCTTTCTGGACGACGACACGGTCCTTTTGCAGCCGGACTTCCTGAGCACGCTTCTCTCCGAGTTCTCTCGTCATCCCGAGGCCGATGCGCTGGTGCCGCGGGGGCGCGCGAGCTTCTCCCTGATCCAGGGAAGATACGACTTCCACGAGACCTTCTTCATGACCAGCCGCTGCACCGCCTACCGGCGCGGGGTCATCTCGGATCTCGGGGGGTTCGTCGACCAGTTCATCGGCCAGGAAGACGTGGAGTTCGTCATCCGCTTCCTTTTGAGCGGGCGCACCAGCCTGAACTGCCCGACTCTGGAATACTTTCACCCGCCGCTTTTGGTGGGAAACTTCCGTAAGCCGATGGCGGTCGGGCAGTCCTTTTTCAAGCTGCATCGCAGATATCCGTTTTTCCTCTGGCTGGCGGTGCTCGCCAACTGTTCGCGCCACGCGCCGCTCTACCTCCTGCCGGGGCGCCGGAACCGGGAGATGGGACGCTTCGGCATAGGCTTTTTGGCCGGGGTGATCGCCTCGTTATTCAAGAAGAAGGGGTTCCAGTACGGCTGACATGACCGAACAGCAAGAGATCATCATAAAACCGGGCATGGGTGCACTTCATTACTGGCGCGACCTCTGGCGCTACCGCGAGCTCTTCTTCTTCCTCGCCTGGCGCGACATCCTGGTGCGCTACAAGCAGACCGCCATCGGTGTCGCCTGGAGCGTCATCCGTCCGCTCGCCACCATGCTGGTCTTCACAGTCGTCTTCGGCAGGCTCGCCAAGCTCCCCTCCAACGGCGTCCCCTATCCGGTCATGGTGTACGCGGCAATGCTCCCCTGGCAGTTCTTCGCCAACTCTCTGGCGGAAAGCAGCAATTCGCTCATCGACAACGCCAATCTTCTCACCAAGGTTTATTTCCCGCGGCTCATCGTTCCGGCCAGCGCCGTCATCGTTTGCCTGGTGGATTTCTCGATCTCCTGTGTCGTGCTCGCGGGGGTCATGGCCTGGTACCACTTCGTCCCCGACCTGAAGGTCCTGCTGTTGCCCGCTTTTCTCCTGATGGCCCTGCTAGCCTCCTTCGGAGCGGGCCTCTGGCTCTCGGCGCTCAACGTGAAATACCGGGATTTCCGCTACGTGGTTCCCTTTCTGGTGCAGTTCGGGCTCTACGTCTCTCCTGTGGGATTTTCCAGCTCCATCGTCCCCGAATCCTGGAGATTTTTCTATTTCCTGAACCCGGTGGTGGGGGTCATCGACGGTTTCCGCTGGGCGATCCTCGGCGATGCCTTTCCCGTTAACTGGCCGGGATTCCTGCTGTCGAGCGTCCTGGTGCTGCTGATCCTCGCCGGCGGAGTGTGGTACTTCCGTCGCATGGAGCGCACCTTCGCGGACGTAGCGTAGTGTAGAGACAATCCTGGGAGTAGGCACAAGCAAATGTCCAATGTCATCACCGTGGAAAACCTGGGAAAGAAGTACCTCTTGAAGCATCGCTCGCGTCAGGATTCCTATGTGGCCCTGCGCGACGTGATGTCCGAGGGCGCGAAAAATATGGGCCGCCGCCTGCTCGGGCGCGCAGTTCCGGCCGGATCCCGTGCCGACCAGGAAGACTTCTGGGCTCTGCGCGGTGTCTCCTTCGAGGTGAAGCAGGGGGACCGCGTCGGCATTATCGGCCGTAACGGCGCCGGGAAGTCGACCCTGCTAAAGATCCTGAGCCGCATTACCGAACCCAGCACCGGAAGTGTGCGGATCCGGGGGAGGGTGGCGAGCCTTCTGGAGGTCGGCACCGGGTTTCACCCGGAATTGACCGGCAGGGAGAACATCTTTCTCAATGGGGCCATCCTGGGTATGGCCCGCGCTGAGATACGGAAAAAATTCGACGAGATCGTGGATTTTGCCGAGGTGGAAAAGTTCCTCGACACGCCGGTGAAGCGGTTTTCCTCCGGTATGTACGTGCGACTTGCTTTTGCCGTCGCCGCGCATTTGGAACCTGAGATCCTCATTGTGGATGAAGTCCTTGCGGTGGGGGACGCACAGTTCCAAAAGAAGTGCATGTGCAAGATGGAGGACGTTTCCGCCAAGGAAGGGCGCACGATCCTCTTTGTCAGCCACAATATGGGGGCGGTAAAAAACCTTTGCGAGCGCGTGGTTTTATTGAATCGCGGCGCGGTGGAAGCTATCGGTTCTCCCGCTGACATCATTCAGAAATACATGACTCCCGAAATTTCAACTTCGGAGTTGTCTTTTGAAAATGCTTTTGACCGGACAGGCGACAAATCGGTCAGCTTTACTTCAGTCAGTTACGTCGATGAGCATATGCGCCCCGTGCAAGTTGCCTGCACCGGGATGGCTATTGGCATTGTGCTCGACTATGAGGTTGCGGCCCACGCGAACTATTCGGGGCTTTCCTTTGAGGTGGGTTTCTACAACCTGAGTGGCGAGCTTATTTTCTTGTGCGGGAACTCCTTCTCGGGCCAGGCGTTCGATAACCTCCCCGTGAAAGGCAAAATGTATTGCTGGATACCCTCCATTTCCCTGGCGCCGGGGCTTTATTCTCTCAATATTTACTGCGGCTACCCCGGGCAAACCATGGACTGGATTCAGAATGCTTCGCATCTCAGGGTGATCGACGCTGATTTTTTTGAAACTGGTAAAACGCCTCCCAACAATGCCGGCATGGTCTGGGTCCCGCATCACTGGGAAGTTGGCTAAATTTTTCTGAGTGATCCCCGGACCTACGGGGGATCTCTTGCTCGTTATCGGACCAACTCACCAACAATAAGGCTGAACCACATGCTTTTTTCACCCGAAGCCATTAAAAACAAGACTGACCATCTCGACTCGATACTTAGCCATCCCGAATTGGTGGAACAGGTCATTGGGACGCATTTGTCCACTCCCTTCCAGGTGGAAAAGCTGGAGCGCTACTGGGAACCGGGGGGCGGGGCTACCCTTTTCCGGATCCAGACCGAAAGCGAAAGCTATTTTCTCAAGGTGAAGCACCGGAGCGTTTTTGTGGAGAGTCGGCTGGAATCGGCGCCTGACTTCGACCGTCGACCCTCCCTTGAGAACGAGGCGCAATTTCTCGCGCTGCTGGATTCACCGCAGACTCCCGGCGTACTCTTTTATGAGGAGCGTGACGCCTACTGCTTTCTGGCTCTGCACTATCTGGAACCCTTCGCTCAGGCAGTTGGCAGGATGAGCTTCACCTGCCTGCTGGAGGCCTGGGATGAACTGGAAAGCTTTATTAGGGAACTTCATGCCCGCGGCATAGTCCATTCTGACCTACACGAGGGAAATCTGTGCTTTCGGGACGACAAGCTCGTGGTCTGTGACTTCGAGGAGGCCCGGTTCCTGAAGCAGGAGCTTCCCTTTGAGGCCTCGCTCGACTATTGCGGCCGCAACCTGCTGGGCGATGTCGGTGAATATCCCTCGGCGACTGGCAAAGGGATCGGCGGGCTTACCTGTCTGGTCCGGCTGAGGGAAGTTTTCCAGCAGCTGGTTCGAGAGCGTTTGAGCGGTTTTCTCTCCGAGTGCCATTTTGACCAGAGTTGTCCTTTTAACTGCGACGAGTTGCAGGAAGAGGACCCCCGCATTTATCAGTCGGTGAATCTTGCCGGCCTCTCCATCGCCGGGCAGCGGCCGGTTCGGGACAGCCGCAAGAACGTACTGACCTATTTCCTCTTCAGGCAGTGGCAAAAGCAAAAAGCTCCGGTACGCCATCTTGACCTCGGCAGTAACCTCGGCACGTTTTGCTTTCACGCCGCGGGGCTTCCCTTCGTCGCCGAGACCCGGGGGTTTGAGGCCTTTGACCGTTACATAGAGGCGGCCAACGCCCTCCGTTTCCTGTTGCAGGCCGATAAGGTCCGCTTTGAGCACTTTGTCTGCGGCACCTCAAACCTCGCTGATACCGGCTACTCCGGTGCCGAAGTCTGCTCGATGCTCTCGGTGTATCATCACATTTCAGACCGCGAAGCATTTTTAGCTGCCCTGCGCCAACAGCGTCCGGCGCTCCTGCTGGCCGAGTTCGCTACCCAGGAGCGCTATTACCCGGAACGGGGGAGCGTCTTTAAGGAGATCGAATTTGTCAGGGAGCGGCTCGGCTACCGGCACGCGGTTTCTCTCATGAATTCGTCTGACTACCTCCGGCCTCTGGTCCTCTTTACTGACGAGCCGCTGAGCGCCGCCGACCGTTTCTTCATGCGTCTGGTCAAGACCCGGCTCTTTACGCCGGGGCTGGCCCTGCTCCAACTCCTGGGGCGTCCGGCAGGGCAGGGAGTATGAAATTTCCCCGGTACTTCCGTAACCCGTTTCGATCACGGGTTTCCCTGACGCAGCGCTTTAGTAGGGCCCTGGGCTGGGTTCATGAGCATACCGGCACCAGTGCCGGGGTCGCCGTGACCAGCGTTAACGGCCTCCCCTATCCGGAGGTCAGCGGGTATTTCATTCCGACTCTTTTACAGTGGGGGGAGCGCGAGCTGGCCCTGAAATACGGGCGTTGGCTCGTTTCCATGCAAAACCCCGACGGGTCCTGGTCTGACCCGGCCGGTACCGCGTCGTACACCTTCGATACCGGGCAGATCCTCAAGGGGCTTTTGGCTCTCGTCGAGATCGAACCGGAATTTAAAGGCTCGATACTGCGCGGGTGTGACTGGATTTTGGGGCAGGTGCAGCCTGACGGACGGGTGACGACGCCGGACACCCAGTTCTGGCTGCTGCCGGGCGGGAAAATGGTGCCCGAGGCAATTCACCTTTATGCCCTGGAACCGCTGCGCGCCGCAGCAAGTAAATGGGGCCGCGCCGAGTATGAGCCGGCGGTAGCGCGGGCCCTGGCCTATTATCTGGCTGACCCCGCGCTGACCAGGTTTGATACCCTTTCTCACTTTCACGCCTACATTGTGGAGGCGCTTCTCGACCTGGGCCAGGAAGAGAGAGCAGCTGCGGCGATGAAGGAAATAGCCCTCTTGCAGGCGCGCAGCGGTGCCGTCCCAGGTTACCAAGGCGGGCGCTGGATCTGTTCTACCGGGCTGCTGCAGTACGCTAAAATCTGGTACCGGTTGGGACAACGGCAGCGGGCCGAGCGGGCTTTTTCTGCTGCCTGCCGGCTGCAAAACCGTAGCGGCGGGTTCTTCGGCAGTTACGGGATGGGTGGCAACTACTTTCCCCGCGAGGAGATCAGCTGGGCGGTTAAGTATTTCCTCGATGCCTTCTGGTGGAAGATTCATACCGGCTTCGAGGACGAGGTGGCGAGCTTTCCCGAGTCGATCGCAGCAGATGATGGCAGGTACCGCTTCGTAGCAGAAGCCGTGAGCCGGCGTTCGGCAGCAACTATCCTCGAAGCGGGTTGCGGGAAGGGACGTTTTTTGCGCGGCCTGCAGCGGGACTTCCCCAAGGCGCAGTTCACCGGTCTCGATCTTTCACCAAGGATGCTTTCCGGCCTCCCGGAGCGGGTAACGCCGCTTTGCGGCAGCCTGCTTCATATGCCGATTGGCGCTGAGCGCTTCGACCTCGTTTTTTGCGTGGAAGCCCTCGAACATGCGGTAAACCTTTCCGGGGCGCTCAGTGAACTGTGCCGCGCGGTCGCTCCCGGAGGGACTCTGGTCATCATAGACAAAAACGTTCAGCTCCTGGGCCGGCTGGAAATTTCCGAATGGGAGCAGTGGTTCGAAGCGGAAACGGTTGCTGAGCTTCTGCAACGGGAGGGGTTAGCCGTAACAATTGAGCGCAATATCCCCTATGATGGCAGGGACGGAAGTGACGGACTTTTCCTCGGGTGGGTGGCTACTAAAATATGACGACACCTGCGCAGGGAAAGCTTAATACCCCCTCCATTTCCATCGTGCTTCCCACCTTCAACGGGTCGCGCTTTCTCGCGGAATCCATTGAGAGCTGCCTTTGCCAGGACTGCACCGACTGGGAACTCATTATTGTCGATGACGCTTCGACCGATGACACCCCTGAGATTATCGCCCGGTATGCCGCCCGGGACAGCCGGATTCGCCAGGTCCGGCATGCTGAAAACAAAAAGCTCCCTGCTGCGCTTAATACCGGTTTTGCCCTGGCAAAGGGCGATTTATTTTCTTGGACCTCGGACGACAATTGTTACCAGCCCGGTTCCCTGGCGAAAATGCTCGCCTGCCTCCAGGCGCGACCGGACTGCGGGGTCGTTTACACTGATTACTGCCTGATGGACGAAAATTCCCGGGTCACCACGACCCGCGTAGTTGTCAAAGATCCCTGCCATCTGGTGTTCGGGAACAGTGTCGGCCCCAACTTTTTATACCGGCGAGCGGTTCACGAGGCCCTTTCGGGCTTTGATGAAGGGCTCTTCCTGGTGGAGGATTACGATTTCTGGCTGCGCGCCTCGGTACAGTTTTCCCTGGTCCCGCTCCACGAGGTGCTGTACCGCTACCGGGAGCACGGCGGGTCCTTGACGGCAACCAGGCAGCATGATATTGCCGTGGCCCACAAGAAGGCCTTTTTGCGCAGCATCGGCGCCATGACCTGGTTGAACAGCCGGGCCCGGGCGCTGGGACTGATCGGGACCTCGCGCCTGGCGCGTGCCCGCGGGGAGGGGCAGGAAGCCAACCGTATTCTCGTGGAAGCGATCAAGACGGCTCCGCTGGCCGCCTGTCTGATTATTCTCCGAATGATACTTCAAGGTCCCGATGTCATTTATCGCCTTGCTATCGACCGTAGTTCCGACGGCAGCCGTTGAGAATTAATTTTCCAAGAGAAGTCCGGAGCAGATGAACATATCCTTTTGCATAATAACCGGCGGCGGGCGGCCCGAACTGACCGGCGTCGTACTGGAAAGCATCCGTGCCCAGGGCATTGCGAGCTACGAGGTTATCGTTGCCGGGAAATTCCACTCCGAACCGGGGCTCCTTTACCTCGAAGCGCCGGAGGCGGCTGCCGGCGGCAGGCTCGGCGTGTTGAGGAACCTCGCCGTTTCCCGGGCCCGGTATGAAAACGTCGTCCTGCTCGACGACGATATCGTGCTTTCCGCCAAGTGGTATGAGCATCTTCTTTCCTACCAAGGCGGCTTCGACATCCTCACCTCCCAGGTAAGGACTCCCGACGGGAGCCGCTACTGCGACCATGTGACCATCACAGCTTCGGGAGAGCACCGCATCCTCGCCGAGGATGAAGACGCCGCCTCCCTGTACATGACGGGCGGCGGGGGGTGGGTCATGAAGGACTATGTCGCCCGGGAGGTGCGCTGGGATGAAAAGCGCCTGCTTAACCAGGGCGAGGACGTGGACTTTTCCCGGCGCTGCCAGGAGCGCGGTTTCCGGATCGCCCACAACCACTCCATGCTGGTCTTTCACGCGGATGCCTCCTACACCGGCATCGGGAGGACCGCGCTGCGCCGTCAAGAGGGGCGCTCGCAGCAGTGGGCAGCAGCGCTCCTTGGTGAGCGGCCGGCCAGAAGCGCCGTCATCCGGCTGGTTTTTTCTCTCTGGGGCAAGGGCCAGAAAGCCGAAGCCGCCGATGTCCTGCGGGTCGGGATGGGGAAGTATCCGAACGACCTTGTTTTGAGGGCGATGTGGTGGGCGATCGTCGCCAGGTTCGGCGGAAAACTGCCCGGTAGCTGCTGGTGCGCCGGGGGATATCCGGAATACCTTGACACTTTGGCGAGATACCGTAAGAATATCCAGCCTCGGCAGGATAACTCTGCCGATTCGGCACTTTGATCTCTCCTTTTTGCGGGTGATATCCGGGTCTCAATGAATGAATCCAGGGTGCGTCCGCCGCAAATCCAGTAGCAAGCTGCAACAATGACTGTCAAACGGGAAACTTGAATATGCTAAATAGACTGTCGCGCATCGTTACCGAGTTGCTGCGCCTGGGGTCGTCGGACGGAAAGGCTAATATGAGCCAGGCCATGATGGCGTTAAGGGACATCGACATCGTAAAGATGAACGTGAAAAATCTCGGCTACCAGATCGGGCAATCCCTGCTTCCCCTTTTTGATAAGGTCGACACTACCGGCCAGCCGGCGCTCTGGAACCTGAAAAGTAAGCCAACCACCCAAGAAGACGTGGAAAGTCCCTGGTTTCGTTACTGGTGCGACGAATTGAAGATCGCCCCCATCTACCACCGCAAGCTTTGGGAGTTTGCTTTTCTGCTGCAGAGCTTCCACGAAAACCGGAAGTTGCAGGCGGGGTTGAGCGGCATCGGCTTTGGCTGTGGCGAGGAGCCGATGGCGTCCTATTTCGCTTCCAAGGGGATCGACGTGCTGGTAACCGATCTGGAGCCGGAAAAGGTGCAGAGTGCCGGGTGGGTCAAGACCGGGCAGCATGCCAGCGGGCTGGACAACGTTTTCCACCCAAAGCTCTGTACCCGCGACCAGTTCGACCGCCACGTGCGCCACGCCTTCGTCGACATGAACTCCATCCCCGCCGCCTACGACGGCCAATTCGATTTCTGCTGGTCCATTTGCGCCATGGAACATCTGGGGTCCCTGGAGAAAGGTCTGGCGTTCGTGGAAAATTCGCTGAAAACGTTGAAGCCCGGCGGCATCGCGATCCACACCACGGAGTACAACTACCTCTCCGATCAGGTTACCATCGACAATTGGCCCACGGTCTTATTCCTGAGAAAGCATTTCGAAGATCTCGCCAGGCGCGTGGCAGCGTCCGGACACCAATTTGTCGGGCCTTCGTTTGATGTCGGCAGTGGCTGCCTGGACCGCTTCGTCGACATGCCTCCCTATTTTCTGGGCGAGGGAACCCTGGACAGCGGGCTCTGGTCCGAGGCGAATCAGGCTGCCCATCTGAAGCTCTCCATTGACGGATATGCCTGCACCTGTTTCGGGATTCTCATCAAAAAGAAGTGCTGAGGCTGGATGATCATGAGCGGATTGACTAAAAACTGCTATGTCGACTGCACCGAAACGCTCTGCACCGACCTGAATACCGGCATCCAGCGCACGGTCAGAAATATCATCAGCCGGCATGCCAGCATGTCGAGCGCCTGCGGGATTAACGTCGTCCCCGTGGTGTCGGTGAACGGCGCCTTTTACCGGTACGACCTGGAGCACGACAAAAGGGTCTATGTGCGCTTGCTGGACCGCCTGTTTCGCCGGGCCAGGGGGGCCGCCGACCTGATGCTGCTCCGGAAGAAGGGTGCTGCTGCGCTGGCGCCTCTGGAGAGTGGAACGCACGCTGCGCGCCCCGTCGCCGGGGACGGCGCCGGGGCGAAAGCTCCCGGCAGCATCCGGGAGGCCGGGGACTTTGCGTCCCGCTTCCTGGAGCGCTGCAGAAAAATCATGCCCTGGTTTTTCCTGGCCGCCTTCTATCTGGACCACGCCCTCATTGACCTCAAGACGGTAGCTATCAACCAGGACGACATACTCTTCTACCCGGACGCTTTCTGGCACACGCGCACCTTCTCTTCCATGCCGAGATACGATGCCGTGAAGATTCTGCTGGTCTATGACATCATACCGATCACCAACCCTGAAGTCTGCGACGCAGGGTTCAGCCGGACTTTTAGCGAGACCCTGCCGAAAGTTTTGCGCGACATCGACGGCGTCATCACCATTTCCCAATCGGAGCTGGGGAAGATAACGTCGTACTGTGACGGCCAGTCCAAGAAAAATCTGCAGTGCGACTTCTTCCACATCGGGGCCGATTTCGCCGCCACCGGCAGGAAACCGGGCAGGGTCAAGGATTGCATTGCAGCGGCACTGTCGGGCGGCCAAACCTTTATCGTGGTCGGCAGCATCGAGCCGCGTAAAAACTTGGCCTTCGTCATCGACGCCTTCGAGGAGTTCTGGCTAAAAGGGGCGACGGCGCCGCTCTGCATCATCGGCAGGCCGGGCTGGAACTCCGCCGCGCTCCTGGACCGGATTGCCTCCCACCCTTACCTGGGCACCAGGCTCTTTTATTTCCGGGATACCGACGACCACGAACTCGTCTTTTGCTACGAGAACTGCGCCGCCGTCGTTTTTGCCTCGCTTGCCGAGGGGTTCGGCCTACCCCTGGTGGAGGCGATGTGGTACGGCAGGCCTGTGCTTGCCAGCGATATCGAAGTATTTCGCGAGACTGGCGGAGATTATCCCCTCTACTTCTCGCTCGATGGCGTTGCCTCCCTGGTGTCCCAGTTGCACGTCTGCCTGGGTGCCGGCTGGACGCTCCAGCCCAAGAAATGGATCACCTGGGACGGCGCGGTGTTGGATCTCTTCGGCAAGATTCTTGCCATGGCCCGGGCGGTCAAAGCTGACAGGTCCCGGGCCCTGAAGGCGCTGCCGGAGCCCGTTTTGTCCGCTGCTCCCTTTGAGGGTGGCAGCGCTTGAGCGGCCAAGCTTCCGAAAACGCCCTGCAGCCTCGCGAGGCGCAAGGGGCGCCCGCCCCCGGCAAACAGGGGGAACTGAAGCGGGTCGTTTTCCTGGCGGACGGAGCCGAGGATTATCGCGAGCGCTTTGCATCGCTGGTGGCTGCGCTACGCAGCGTGCATCCCGACTGCCTGGTGACCGCAATACTCTACTTCGAAGGAAATCCTTTTGCCGTCCCAACCCCGGCTCCTTTCGACGCGATGACGCTCGCCTTCGACAGGGCCGGGCTCCGCTCGGAGCTGCAGGGGGCCGCCGCCGATCTGGTCATTGTCTTAATGAGGCACCATCCCACCCCGCATGACCACGACCTCACCCTCTTTGCCGAGGCGCGCCGCCACTCAAGGCTGCCAACGGCCTATCTGTTCAGCAACTCCCCGGCTCTGCAGCGCTTCCTTGATTCGGGAGCCGACGATCTTCGGGAGGTCCAGGCTCACCTGCAGCGCTGCCGGCGCAGAAACCTGGAGATCGGGGCGAAGATCACCGTCGTGAACGCTTTCGCCGCCCTCGTTCTGCCGGTCCTCGCGCTGGCGCGGCGGGTCGCGGGGAGCAGCGCAGGCGCCAGGAAGCGCCTCCTCTTCATCCGCCTCGACGTGCTGGGCGACATGATTCTCACGCTTCCCGCCCTGAAAGCCCTGCGGGAGCAGTACCCCCGGGCCGAGATCACCGTCATCGCGTCTAAGCGCGGCGCGGCGCTCCTTGCGGGGCAGGGCGGGTCCCTCTTCGACCGCCTGATTGTCTGGGAATCGCCCTGGCACAGCAGCATTCATACCCTTCTCGGCGGCGCTGATCTGCTAGCCACCCTGCGCTTTCTGGTCGGCCAGTGGCGGGTTGGCTACGACCTGGTCTTGCAACCGGTGGAACTTGGGACGGGAGTCCTTTTCGCACTGCTTTTCCAGGCGGGCTCCACGGTCTCCGTGATCAGCGAGCGGCTGCCGCTTGCCCGCCTGCTGCGGCGCTTTGTCAGTCAGCCCGTATCGATTCCCGTCTACCGGATCTATCACATAGCTGACCTTCCCGATGCGGTAGCTGTCGAGGCGGGGGTCTCTCCCGACCGGATCGCGCATTTCCGCCACCGCTGCCTCGAGGTGGACGAGGCGAGCCGGAAGCAGGTGCGCAGCACCTTACACTCGGCTGGGTATCATCAAGGTGGCCTTCCCCTCGTCCTGGTTAACGTGGGAGCCGGTCACCAGCGCAGGCGCTGGTCCGCCGGGAAGTTCGCAGCCCTTTGCGATGCCCTGGGTTCCTCCTGCTTCCTGGTCCTTGTGGGAGGCGATCAGGAAACCGATGTCGCCGCGGAGATCGCGGCCCGCACCTCCTCGAAGGTCCTCAATCTCGCGGGGGAGCTTACCCTCCCTCTGCTTATTGCCCTAACTGCGCAATGCGATCTCATGGTGACCGGAGATACCGGCGTCATGCACCTGGCCGCGGCACTTAACCGCCGCATTGTCGCCCTCTTCGGAGCAGGCCTACTTGATTTTTGCCGCCCGCTTTGCGACAGCTATCTTATTGTGCGCCATGAATTGGGCTGCTCCGGTTGCCATGACGTCTGCTTTAGCCAGGGAGCCGCCCCTTGTATGGAAATGATCCAGGTAGACGAGGTTGTGGCAGCTGCCCTGCAGCTTCTCAGGGAAAAGGACGAGCCATGAAACGCGAAAAAATTCTCATCCTCGGCGCCGGCCCCTGCGGGTTGGGCGCCGCCTATCATCTTAGTGCCCTCGGTCACACTGACTGGCAACTCTTCGAGAAATCCCCCCAGGTCGGTGGCCTTTCCTCGTCCTTTCTTGACGACCACGGTTTCACCTGGGACGTCGGCGGCCACGTGCTCTTCTCCCACTACGACTATTTCGACAAGGCGGTCGCCGGAGCACTCGGTGAGAGCTATCACGAGCACCAGCGGGAGAGCTGGATCCGCATCCTGCAGCGCTGGGTTCCCTATCCCTTTCAAAATAACGTGCGCTACCTGCCGGACGCGGCGCTTAGGGAGTGCGTCGAGGGGCTGCGGAAGCTTTCGGGCTCGCCGGAGCAGGCGGGTAACTTCAGGCAGTGGATGGATTGCGTCTTTGGTTCGGGCATCGTGAAGTATTTCATGGAGCCCTACAACGCAAAGGTCTGGGGAGTGCCACTTGAGACCATGAGCAAGGAGTGGATCGCCGAGCGGGTAAGCGTTGTCGATCTGGAGCGGGTCGAACGCAACATCGCGAAAGCAAGGGACGACCTCTCCTGGGGCCCCAACGCCACTTTCAAGTTCCCCCAAAGCGGGGGGACCGGCGCCATCTACCGGGGGATCGCCCGGCCGCTGGCTGACCGGATTCATCTCGGCCACCAGATGGTGTCGGTCGACCCCGAGGCGCGCGAGGTGCGCTTCGCCAACGGGCGGGTGGAGCGCTACGACATTCTCATCAACACCTCGCCGCTCGACCTTTTGGTGGGCGCCCTGACCTTCGCGCCTGACGCGATGCGGGGCGCGGCGGATGCTCTGGTGCATAACGGCGGCCTGATCGTCGGTCTCGGGATCGAGGCCCGGCGCAGCGATGCAAAATGCTGGATGTACTTCCCGGAAGCGGACTCTCCGTTTTACCGGGTGACCAACTTCCATAACTACGCTGCCCGGAATGTCCCGGACGGTGACGTGGGGCGCTACTGCGCGCTCATGTGCGAGACCACCTATTCCGACACCAAGCAGGAAGCGAAGGAGGGGATCGTGGAGGCGACCGTGCAGGGGTTGGTCAACTCCGGCATGCTTTCGGAACCCGAGCGTGAGCGGATTGTGAGCCGCTACCTGATCGACATCCCGTACTCCTACCCGGTGCCGACCCTCGGGCGCGACCGGGCGCTCAACACCATCCACCCTTGGCTGGAGGCGCAGGGGATTTACTCCCGCGGGCGCTTCGGCGCCTGGAAATACGAGGTGGGCAACATGGACCACTCCTTTATGCAAGGGGTGGAGGCGGTGGAGCGCGTGCTCGACCACGGACCGGAGCCGACCTTCAACGGCAAGGGGCCGTGATGTTGCGTCTCCTGGCATTGCACTGGGGAAGTAGTCGCCGACCGCGTCACTTTGCAATTATCAAACTGGACAAGAATGGCACCCGAATGTCAGCAGGATGTCCCTGAGTGGTCGATGGGAGAACCTCTTCGCGGCGACGCCAAGAGGCAACTGGGCAAGGGGATTTTATTGAGGGTCTTGGTACTGAAACTGATTGACCGGATGTTGGGGGGCATAGCGACTGCCGTGCTCCCGGCACCCGCGCGCGGTACGTTCGCCGAACCACGGCGCATCCTGGTTATCCGCCCAGGCGGCATGGGGGATGCGGTGCTCTTAATCCCGGCGCTCCTCGCCCTGAAGGACCGGTTTCCTGCAGCAAAGATCACTGTGCTTGCTGAAAGGAGAAACGCTGCGGCCTTTTCCCTTTGCCCGATCGTGGATCGGGTGCTTCTCTATGAAAGGGGCGGCGATCTGGTTTCGGCAGTGCGCGGAGGGTACGACGTCGTCATCGATACCGAGCAGTGGCACCGGCTTTCAGCCGTGGTGGCGCGTCTCGTTGGTGCGCCGCTTTCCATAGGATTTGCCAGCAATTCCCGCGGCCGGCTTTTCAGCCACCCTGTTTCCTACCGCCATGAAGATTACGAAGTCGAGAGTTTCTTTAAACTGCTCGCGCCGCTTGGGGTCGAGAGTGCCGCACTGCAGCCCGGGCCATTTCTGACTCTGCCCGGTGCGGCGGCGCAGCGCGCCGGCGAACTGCTGGCGTCCCTGGGCGGCAAGCGTTTCGTGGCGCTCTTTCCCGGCGCGAGCATCGCCGAGCGGCGCTGGGGCGCGGAGCGCTTTCGGGGGGTTGCCGGGCGGCTTGCCGAGGGGGGGATTCCCGTTGTGGTAGTGGGTGCCGAGTGCGACGCGGCAGAAGCCGGGGTGGTACTTGGGGGAGTGGGCGGGTTGAATCTGGCAGGAAAAACGACACTAGCCGAGAGCGCCGCCGTCATCGCGCAAAGCGCGCTGCTTCTTTCGGGCGACTCCGGCGTACTGCATCTTGCCGTGGGGCTCGGGATTCCCACGGTGTCGCTCTTTGGTCCCGGGATCGAGGCGAAGTGGGGACCCAAAGGAAAGGGGCATATCATCCTTAACAAGCAGCTTCCCTGCTCGCCCTGCACCCGCTTCGGTACCACCCCGTCGTGTCCCATAAAGGCGCGCTGTCTGTCAGAGATTACGGTGGCAGAAGTCGTGGCGGCTGTGGAAAAGGTGCTCGGTCTTGCCCCTTGACCGGGCCGGCCGAAGCTCCCCCATCCCCCTCCTGTCCTCCCCCTTGAAGGGGGAGGGACGTGTTTTGTACCTTCAACTCATTTAACCCTCTAGTCCTTCCGGTCCTTTCAGTCCTTTCAGTCCTTCTAGTCCTTCTAATCCTTTAAGTCCTTTCAGTCGGTTTCAGTCCTTTAAGCCAAAGCCTCACTGAAAAACAACCGCCGATTCCCCCTCTGTGTAAACCTGAATGGAAATCTTGTCCTTTTGCACCAGCACGTCACTGAATTTAAGGTTTTTGATGCTCCCTTTCAAAAGGACATGATCCACCAACTGGCGTTGCGCGATTGCCTTTCCTGCCATCTCCCGAGACTGTTCCAGTCTCTGGGTCAGGTCCATATTGAGCTTTTCCTGGATCTTGCTCTTGATGGTGCCGTGCAGAAACCAGTCGGCTGACTGCAGCAACAGGCTCTGACTCTGCATGTCGAAGTCCACGTCTTCCACGGAAAAGATATTGGTTTTGGCATCGAAGTGGGGCTTGCCCGTCAGGTAAAAAATCCCGTCCAACGATCCCTGTGTTTCCACCCGGATCACGAACTTGTCGCCGTTACCATAGAGCTCAAAGCTTTTCAGCACGATGGTTCTCCCGTCTGAGCTGAATTCCTTGTTGAGCAGCATGGGTGAGGCAATGTTGACCAGATCCTGGTAGAAAAGATCGGCATTAAGGGCGACGCGGAAACTGCGGTCCAGGGTGTTAACCAGTTTCAGGGGGGGGAGGGGACTCAGAGGTCGGGCCGCCGGTTCCGGACCAATGACCATTTCGGCAAACGAGGTGATCCCCACGCTCATGGTCACCCGATTGTTCTGCGCCTGCAGCGGAAAAAACGTCACCTCCCGCGGGGTCAGCTTAAGCCAGGCGTTGTAGCCTTTGTCAACCAGAACAGGTTTCTGGGCCGCGTTCCACACGGTGGCAACCAGGCTTTTCAAGGGAAAGATCTCATTGATATCCTTCGTGACCATGTTGGAAAGCACCTGCTGCAGCGGTTGGGTAATCCCCTCCACGATACTGCGCGGTTTAAGAGAGATCGGGCCGATGCCGACCTCTTCAGTAAAGAGGTCGCTCAGCCCCAGATAATGGATCTCGGTTGCCAGCTTCCAGTCGGGGGTGATCTTGGCGCTCGCCTTGAATTTCAGCTTCACGGCGACCGGGGGCGTTCCGAACATGCCGTAATTGAGGGCGAGGGAAACTGGCACGGTGAAATAGAGGTAGTTGTCGGCGGCGCTCACGGCAATCGTGCCGTTACGAAGTACCGTGACGCTTAGTCCTTTGGTCTTGGTTGAGCCCTGGTAAAGCTGTTTTCCGAGCGTCCTGTTCAGCGCCTTGCCGATGTCGTCCGCCGACGCTTCAATCGGGACGTTAATACTGGAAATCTCCTGTTTCATACCGCTGCGGAAGGCCACGTCACCGGGGCGAGCGGCGGTAAGAGATGGCTTTACTCCCGAACAGGCGGGCAGGGCGAGTGCTATTGTGGCCAAGATGACCGGTACTAAGGATTTCTTACCCAGTTTCATAAACAGATTCCTCGCTTTCAATTGCATAAACAGAGTCCTCACTTCCTATTGCATAGATTGAGATGCTTTCTTAAACTCACGGATGATCACGTCAGTTTTGAGAAACCAAATGAGCACGAAAAACGGGGATCCCAGCAAAGCGATCATGAAGAGAGAGCTTAGCATCCCAACGGCATAATAGGACAGGGGCGTTGTGCTTGACGAGACCCGTACCCAGTTGAAAAATGCCATCATCTGATGGATTACCACGACCGCGCTGCCAGCCCAGGCACTTTCAGTCAGCCTCGCCAGGGATCCCTTGCTGAGTTTCAGCAAACGATATGCCGACCAGACAAAATAGAGACTGCAGAGCGAAATCAACCAAGGCATCATGCCGAGGGAGAAAAAGACAAAAAGTCTGGAAACCGGTTCCAAAAGAGGCTCGGAAAGCACCGCCTGCCAGTCCTTGCTGTAATAATGCAAAAGCCCCGCGCCCCCGTAACAAAAAAGACCCACGCCAACCGCGTGGCAAAGCCAGGCGGTCACCTGAACCGCCGGAGCGAGCCTGGCAGGTGCCACGGCACTCTCTACGGCAGGGGCCTTGACCAGGTCGGGATTGCGGAAGGAGCGCTGCAGTGCCTCCTGGTCGCGCGACAGCTGTTCCCGCTCTCGCTTTTTGGCGCAGAGAATCTGAGCATCTTCTACGGTCATGCCGCACTTCGGGCAAACCGCGAAGGTCTCATCGGTGAAGGTCGCATATTGGCAGGAGGGACAGCTGTTCATCATCGGCTGATTTCCGGCGGCAGCGGGAGGCTTTGACACGTCGAAGCTGTTCTTGCAGCGCGGACAGGAAACCTCACGCCCTACGGGGGGAAGTTCCAGTTCGTTGATCTTTCCGGCCAGGTGGCAGGAAGGGCATTCGATTTTCATGGGTGTGAGTACCCCTTTCGAGAGCGCTCCAGAGACCTTTCCCTCCAGTTAACCCGGCCGAAATCAAGCGGATCAAGGAGGGTGCAGACTGGCTGAGAGTAACAGTGCCTGGTGATTCGCGGTACCGGAGCAAGGAGCGCATTGAGTGGGACCAGCTACCTGTTATAGTCCGATTTCAGGAGTTTTGCAATGTGTGTCAATGAGAGTTAACCGAATGAATTGGCTTGTCAGAAGAGTACAAACGCTGTATGTTTGATAGCCCTAATCGGAAGTCTGTCACCTGTATCCGGGGCTGAGGAGGCCGGGAACCTGCGTTACGTCCCGGCTTTGATTCCCCCACCACCACGAAACCCTGATGCCGATTCAGCGCACCAAATCCCTTGACAGTTTTGCTGCGGGTGGATGCCAGTAAGGAAATCTTTTATGACTTGTTCCAAGTATCTCATGACCTCTTTACTCGCGGTGTTTCTCTTCGCCGGAAGCGCGAGCGCTCTTTCTTCACCCAATATTGCACTGGACAGCCCCGTCTACCTCTACATAGAAAAACTTTCCGGCTTCGGCTTGATCACCGGAGACTTCCGGGGGATTCGCCCCTATTCCAAAAGTGAGGCGGCCCGGCTACTGAAGGAGGCCGAGGAGCGACTCCAGTCGGGAAGCTATCCGCCCTTGGCGGTGGAGATCGCGGCACGGCTCCGGGAGTTGCTGCCGCGCGAAGCGTCGGCGGAACTCGGCAAGGAAAAGGCCCCGCTTTTTGACTACACGCTCGTTTCCAACGCGAGGCTGCGCTACGTGTACCTTGACGGCGCGCCGCGCAGCTATGACCGTCCCGCCGGCGACCCGGGAAAGGACTGGATTTTCCCACTGCCTCAGACCCGCGTTGGATACTCGCCTCCCCGGGTCTTCCAGATGCGAGGCAACGAGGGAACCCCTCTTTCGGAGAACAACGAAGGGATCGCCTACGGCCGGGGCAGCAGCCTGCAAGCCCAGTGGAGCAGCGAGTTCTACTCCGGCACACTCTTAAGCGGCCTGGTCGAGCCGCTGCTGCTGGAAAGCCGGGGCTCCGCGCTTTTGCACCTGAACAAGGCCTATCTGAAGCTCGGGGGGGAGGGGGCTGAGCTGGAGCTGGGGAAGGACGCCAACTGGCTCGGCCTCGGGTATCGGGGAGCCATCACCCTGACCGATAACGCGCCCAACCTCACCTCGGTGAAAATTTCCAGTCCGGAGCCTGTCGACTGGAAATATTTTTGGGACTTCAAGTACGACTTTATCGCCAGTAAACTCGACCGGACCGACACCGTTGGGGTGGTGCGCGAGCCCTATTTCTACGCCTTTAAGCTTTCCACCAAGTTCACCAAAAACGTCGAGTTCGGCTTCAATCTGGGGCGCCAGGTGGGAGGAACGGGTCTGGACAACAGTTTAGGCGCCACCCTGCGCGGGCTGGTGGGGGCGAGCTACAACGACAACTCCAAGACCAATGCGGGTTTCGAGCTGCGCTACCGCATGCCCTGGCTCGGCAACACGGAGCTCTACGGTGAGTTCTCGGGAAGCGACCGTAGCGATTTCTGGTTTATGGACGACAGTTATCTGGCCGGTTTCCTGGTGCCGCATTTGACCGCGAGCGGCAGAGACGACTTGCGCTTCGAATGGTTCCGGGGGCACCAGATTCTCTACATCAGCGGCACCTTTCCGGAAGGGTACAACTATCACGGGCTTCCCCTGGGAGACTCACAGGGGGGCGCCACTCAGGACTTCTTCCTGCGCTACAGCCACTGGTTCTCGGTGCGCAACAACCTGGCCCTCGAGACTTCCTACACCACCCGCGGAGAAATCGGACGTGTCACCCTCGATTCCAACGGGCTTTACGATCCCGCCGGCAGCATCCTGCAGGCGGTGGAGCGCAAGGTTGCGCTGCGCGCGTCCTGGAAGGCGCCCGTGTACCGCGACTGGGACGCGAGCCTCATGTACGGCTGGGAGACCATCAGGAACTTCAACCTGGTGGCGGACGACAACCGCCAC